>Ga0310786_10000366_pt1 | contig 73370 bp, 57 predicted proteins | sample AusTroGonzalo_MG_FD_203881 | JGI IMG/M metagenome (GOLD analysis project Ga0310786, IMG submission 203881) | Bovine rumen microbial communities from tropical cattle in Woodstock, Queensland, Australia - Gonzalo_03 (v2) (version 2) | ecosystem: Host-associated > Mammals > Digestive system >... | reverse complement strand
AAGATGGGATCGCCTTTATCGTCGTGAGAGAAGAGCAACTTAGACGTGTGTGTCTTTGGACTGAACAGATACACTCCCTCAGAGGATGTTGCCAATGCCAGCAAACCGTTCTTCATCTCTGTGATGCTCTCGATTCTGCCAAACTTGTCCTGACCCTCAGGCTTGGCCGTATAGGAATGGATGAGTTTCGTCTTCGTATCATAGCTGTACAGCACACCTTGATTGTCGCCCATCCACACTTTGCCATCGTGAGCCACCGTCAGGCAACACGGCATCAACAATTCGTCGCCCACCCTCTCCGCTGTATTCTTCTTCACATCCACCACATACACGCGGCTGTCCACCAATGCCCACAGCCGTCCTTCATAGTCAACACGAAGTTTTGAGATGTTAGCATTCTTCGGCAATCCCTCGACTTGGAACGGTTCCAGACTCTCCTTGGTGATGTTGTACATGTAGATACCACGCTTTGTGCCCACCCAAATGGAGGCGTCGGGTGCCACCTGAATGTCGGTGACACGGCAGAAGTAACCACCCATCCCGTCTGGGTCGGGAATGGGATATAAGTGAGCATGACGGCCATCAAACACAATCACGCCATTCGTCGTTCCAATCCACATGAATCCATTGACTTGAGCGAAGCACACCCTACTGCGCACTTTCAAGTCATCCGCCTTTCCGAAATTTTTGATGTGATACTCTTCCTGTGCCGATGCTCTTATTCCACACAGAAGCATTAAAAACAAAAAAAGAGTCTTCTTCATAGAATTATCAGTATATGAGTGATAAGTCAACCCCTTCTTGTCATCGTACCATTCTTTTTGCAAATCTACTTAAAAAATATTAAATAATGCCTTACATTTTACAAAAAATTGAATATTTTTCTTCATTTTTTCTTTTTTCGGAGATTTTATCAACAATATATGGAAATCTAACAATTATAACTTGCGGTTCGTCTTATTTTTCCTTCTCTATATAATCGAATAGATTGATAGTTCCTGCTTCACTTCTGATATCAAGCGTTGGAACATATTCTTCCATTCTTGTGGTGCCATTTGTCTTGTCCACGTAGAAATTGACGAATGAGCCTGTATAACTGCGGAATACCACTTGATAGGCTGAATCCGTTTCTGTGCCCATCTCAACATACATGATCGATGGGTTCTCTTCCGCTATGCTCCAATCATAGGTGCTATGGCAATAGTTGCTGACACCTTCGTATGCCATCTCTGCAGTTATTTCACGCTTGGAGGGGTTGGTGCTACATGAGCACAAAAACAATGCTGTCAAGATAAATGATAATGCAATACGTTTCATAATATGTTATCTTTCAAATTCGAAATCAGTCTTTGCTGTGAAACACTGGTACGCCTGGATAATATTGGAAGGTGCTGTTCACCAAATAAAAATCATCGCCAGCACGACAGACGGAAGGGTCAGCATGAAAGCCTGGGAGCACAGGATTGCGGAATCCCATTCCCGACGTACCGTCGCCTACCCGTAGCCTTTGTGCCCATCCTGTCACTGTAAGTAATAACAAAACTGCTGTAACAACTAAATTCTTCATGTGCTCCATTATCTTTTATCAAAAAACGCTTAAAACTATCTACAAAGATACGGATATTTAGGGGATTATCGCTATATTTGCATCGACATTTATGATAGTTTATCATCAATCATGCCAAAAAGACTCATCATACGGAAGAGAATTATTTCAACGATTCAATAATGAAAGTACAGATTAAGACCATGTTGGGCGACATTGTTGTTCGCCTCTATGACGAGACGCCAATCCATCGTGACAATTTCATGAAGTTGGTCAAGGAGGGCTATTATGATGGCACATTGTTCCATCGAGTGATTAAGGACTTTATGATTCAGGGCGGTGATCCTGATTCGAAGGGTGCACCTGCTGGCAAGATGTTAGGAGTCGGTGGCCCTGACTATACGTTGGAAGCAGAGATAAAGGACAGCTTATTCCATAAGCGTGGTGCTTTGGCGGCAGCAAGGCAGGGAGATGAAGTGAATCCTGAGCGCAGAAGTAGCGGTTCCCAGTTCTATATCGTTTGGGGACAGGTGTATAATGAAGGACAGCTCCGTCAGTTCTCCAAACAGCTAAGAATGCAGAAAGTACAGGCAGCCTTTAACAACCTTGTGTCCAGTCATCGCGATGAAATCATGCAAATGCGTCGTGACAGGAATCGTGCCGGACTTCAAGAACTTCAAGAGAAACTGGTTGCGGAAGCAGAAAACAAGGTCGGCAAGGCAGGACTGACAGAGGAACAATTGAAGATATATTCTACCATTGGCGGCACTCCACATCTTGATGGTCAATACACCGTCTTTGGCGAAGTAGAAGAAGGGCTTGATGTGGTTGAGATGATTCAGAGTTCTGCCACAGGACGTGGTGACAGACCTGTGGATGACATTGAGATGAAAATGGTTGTCGTTGAATAATATGATTGAGATAGGACTGAAACACACAAGCGAGTTGATAGTGAGCGAATCCGTCACCGCCATTCAGATGGGTTCTGGGGATATGTCAGTTCTCGCCACACCAGCCATGATGGCCTTGATGGAGAATGCTGCCATGCTTGCCGTCAGGGATGAACTTCCAGAAGGATGCACGACTGTTGGTGGACATATCACATCTTCACATCTGAAACCTTCAAAAATCGGAGATAAGGTAACAGCCACAGCCGAAGTGACCAAGGTTGACGGCAAGAAAATAGAGTTCAAAGTCTCAGCCTATTCTGGGGAGACCTTATTGGGAGAAGGCACTCATCTAAGATTCATTGTTGACAAAGAAAAGTTCATGTCAAAATTATAGGATATGGAATACAGAAAGATTGGTGAAACGTACTATGTCAGAATGGACCGAGGTGATGAAATCATCAGTAATCTCCTTAATATTTGCAAGAAAGAGTCCATTCCGTCAGCCATTTTCTCTGGCATCGGTGGGTGCAGCAGTGCAGAACTACAAGTGTTCATCCCTGAAACGGGTGACTTTGAGACAGAGCGGATTGAGGGGATGCTGGAACTGGTGTCTCTCAACGGTAATGTCGTTTCTGGTGATGACGGACAGCTCTATCATCACACTCATGCTTTGTTCTCATTTAAGAAAGACGGGCAACATGGTATGGCAGGAGGACACCTGAAAGCAACAAACGTGCTCTATACTGCCGAGATTGAACTGCGACCAACAATTGGAGGAGCAATCGGTAGAAAGTTCGACCCTGAAACTGGTACTGGATTCTGGAATTTCAAATAATATTAGAGAATTGAAAAAACACAAGAAAGAGCCACATAGTGACTCTTTCTTTGCGGAAGGAGGGGGATTCTTTCTGCGAAAGCGCTGCGCGATGACGAACCCTGGGATTCTCATCCGCCTCCTTAAAAACACAAGAAAGAGCCACAAGTGACTCTTTCTTTGCGGAAGGAGGGGGATTCGAACCCCCGGTACGGTAACCCGTACGTCAGTTTAGCAAACTGGTGGTTTCAGCCACTCACCCATCCTTCCGGAACTGTGCGTTCTGAATTGCTCTGACTTGGTGCGTTTTTCCCTCGTTAAAGGCACTCCCTTGTCAATTGCGAGTGCAAAGGTAGTGCAATTTTTAGACACTACAAAATAAAATCAAAGAAAAATTCGTACCTTTGCGGAAAATTTTTGAACACATTATATATAAATAAGGAAACATGCATACAAGACAGGAGAAGATGGAGGCTTTCGGGCGTTTGCTGGACGTGATGGATGACCTCCGTGAGAAGTGCCCTTGGGATAGGAAACAGACCAATGAGTCCCTGCGTCCCAACACCATCGAAGAGACCTACGAACTCTGTGACGCCCTTATCAAGGACGACAACCTCAATATCTGCAAAGAACTGGGTGACGTGCTGCTCCACATTGTCTTCTACTCGAAGATTGGTGAGGAGAAGGATGCGTTCGATGTGGCTGATGTGTGCCACAAGCTTTGTGACAAACTCATCTTCCGTCATCCTCATGTGTATGGTGATGTGAAGGCAGAAACAGCCAGTGATGTGAAACGCACTTGGGAACAAATCAAGACGAAAGAGAAGGATGGCAACAAGACGGTGCTTTCTGGAGTGCCTGATGCCCTCCCCTCACTCATCAAGGCATACCGCATTCAGGACAAGGCTCGCAATGTGGGTTTTGATTGGGAGGAACGTCGTGATGTGTGGAAGAAAGTGAAGGAGGAAATCACTGAATTTGAGGAAGAGGTGGAAACACTCTACAACAATGCTGAGACGGAAGAAGCCAAGGCTGCTGCCAAGAAGCATGCCACAGAAGAGTTTGGTGATGTGATGTTCAGCCTGATCAATGCTGCCCGTCTTTACAAGATTAACCCAGACAACGCCCTCGAACACACGAACCAGAAGTTCATCCGCCGTTTTAACTATGTGGAGGCGAAAGCCAAAGAAAAAGGCCAGGACTTGAAAGACCTGACCTTGGAACAAATGGATGCCTGGTGGAACGAAGCGAAAGCACTCGGCTAACTATTAACTAAAATAGTCAGGCTTTCGTTTGCGTGCCTCTTCCAAACTGACTATGCCGGATTCTGTTTCTGACCTCTCAGAACGGAGTTCGGCATATTTTTTGTCCAATTCATCGGTCAATTCGGCTCTTGTTTCAGGATTGAGCAGTTTGGCACTGGCGATGACATTCTGAGAGGCATCTTTCATCCAGAGCACAGGACCATGATATACTGGAGCAATTTTGAGAGCTGTATGGAGTTCGCTAGTTGTGGCTCCTCCAATCATGATAGGGATGTTGGCACCCCGTTCGTCAAGGGCACGAGCTACATTCACCATCTCTTCCAAAGAGGGGGTGATCAGACCAGAAAGTCCGATGATATCGACTTTTTCCTCAATGGCACGATCCACAATGGTTTCTGTGGGAACCATCACACCAAGATCAATGATTTCATAGTTGTTACAAGCCAAGATGACACTCACAATGTTCTTGCCGATATCATGTACATCCCCCTTGACAGTTGCCAACAGCACTTTACCAGCCTTTTGTGCACCATCTGAACGGTTGGCCTCAATGAGAGGTTGCAGGATGCTTACGGCTTTTTTCATCGTGCGAGCAGTCTTCACAACTTGTGGGAGAAACATTTTACCACTCCCAAAGAGTTCACCCACCGTATTCATCGCATCCATCAGTGGACCTTCGATAATCTTCACAGGGTTGTCATACAGGTGGGTGGCTTCGTCCAAATCGGCTTCCAAGTAATCACCAACACCTTTCACCAACGCATGTTTCAAACGCTCTTCCACACTATTACTGCGCCAATCATTAGCTGAGGTCTTGGGTAAACCACCGCCATTTTTAAGTGCTTCTTTTTCAGCATCCTTTTCGGCTTTAATTCGAGCAGCAATTTCAATAAGATTTTCAGTGGCCTCTGGGGTGCGATTGAGCAATACATCATCAATGGCTGTCAGCACATCGTCAGGAATGTCACTGTAAAGTACTTGTGTGGCTGGATTGACAATACCCATGTCCTGACCTACCGCTATGGTGTGGTAGAGAAACACGGCATGCATGGCCTCACGGATGTAGTTGTTGCCACGAAAAGAGAAAGAGAGATTACTGATACCACCTGAGACATGAGCACCAGGTAAGTTTTTGCGAATCCATTCTGTCGCGCGGATGAAGTCCAATCCATAATTGTTATGCTCCTCCATACCTGTTGCCACAGCCAACACATTGGGATCGAAGATAATATCAAGCGGATTGAAACCCACCTTATCCACCAACAAGTGGTAGGCGCGTTCACAAATCTCAATCTTACGTTCATAAGTGGTGGCTTGTCCCATTTCATCAAAGGCCATCACCACAGTTGCAGCACCTAAACGCTTGATTTCACGGGCTTTTTCAAGGAACTTTTCTTCTCCTTCCTTCAAAGAGATACTGTTCACAATACTCTTGCCCTGTACACATTTGAGTCCTGCTGTGATGACCTCCCAATCACTGGAATCAATCATCATGGGCACCTTGGAAATATCTGGGTCGCTCATCAAAAGATTGAGGAAGGTCACCATCTCATGCTTGGCGTCCAAGAGTCCGTCATCCATATTGATATCGAGCACCAATGCCCCATCCTCCACCTGTTTTCTGGCGATGGAAAGGGCTTCTTCATAGTTTTTCTCGTTGATGAGACGGAGAAATTTTCTTGAACCAGCCACATTACAACGCTCACCCACATTCACAAAACGACGTTCAGGTGTGAGTTCCAACAGTTCCAAACCACTCAGCCACATGTTCACAGGCTTTTCTGCTGGCACATGAGGTTTCTTTCCTTCCACAAGGGCTGGATACAATTCAATGAATTTCTCAGTAGTACCACAACATCCACCTAAGATGTTTACCAAGCCTTCGTCCACATACTCCTTCACCTGTTCTGCCATCATCTCTGGCGTTTGGTCGTAGAGTCCTAAGGAGTTGGGCAGTCCTGCGTTAGGATGTGCTGAAATATAATAAGGTGCTTTCTCAGCCAAGTTTTTCAGGAAAGGCTTCAATTGGCGGGCACCAAAGGAACAGTTCAATCCGATGGAGAAGATGTCAGCATGCTGGACACTTGCCAAGAAAGCTTCCAAAGTTTGTCCAGAGAGGGTGCGTCCAGCTGTGTCACTGACTGTAATGGAAAGCATCAGAGGAACGTGTCTTTTGGTCGATTCCATCGCCCTTTCTGCTGCATAAATGGCTGCTTTGGCATTCAGAGAGTCAAAGATGGTCTCAATGAGCAGGGCATCCACACCACCCTCCAACAACGCCTCCATTTGTTCCTGATAGGCACTCATCATTTCATCATAGGTCAGACTTCGCAAGGCTGGATTGTTCACATCTGGAGAAATGCTCAACGTTTTGTTCGTAGGACCCACATCGCCCAACACAAAACGCGGTTTCATCGGTGTTTTTGCCGTGTATTCATCCGCCAAAGTTCTGGCAATCCTTGCTGCCGCCAGATTGATGTCACAACAATAGGCTTCCACCTGATAATCAGCCATCGAGACACGTTGGGAAGAGAAGGTACAGGTAGTGATGAGGTCTGCACCAGCATCGAGATATTTCCTATGGATGTCGGCTATCACATCAGGACGTGTCAGACAGAGGATGTCGTTGTTGCCCTTCATCTGGCCTTCAACATCCTTGAACTGTTCTCCCCTAAAATCTTCTTCTTTAAGCCCATACTGCTGAATCATGGTACCCATTGCACCATCCAACACCAGTATGCGCTCCTTGATGGCTTCTTGTAATGTCATAATCTCACTTTCTTTGCCCTATCAATCTCCCTCCTGTCCTCTTTCTCCTTCATTGTTTGTCGTTTGTCGTATTCTTTCTTACCTCGTGCCAATGCGATGTCCAGCTTAGCCAATCCATTCTCATTGATGTAGAGCAGGACAGGCACGATAGTGAAACCAGGTGCTTTTGTGTCGTTTTGCAGGTTGCGGAGTTCCTTCTTGTTGAGGAGCAACTTCCTTTCCCGACGTTCCAGATGGTTGTTGTATGAACCTGCCAGATACGGTGCCACATACATATTCTTCACCCACAACTCCCCATTGATGAAATAGCAGTAAGTGTCCACCAGACTTGCCTTGCCTGCACGGATACTCTTGATTTCCGTTCCAGTCAGGACAATGCCAGCCGTGAAGGTGTCAATGAGTTCATACTCAAATGCCGCCCTCTTGTTCTTGATGTTCACCTGCTGATTCTTCGCCACTTTCTTCGCCATAATTCTCAATTCTCAATTAAATAAACTTCTCCAAATTTTCCACTATCATCTTTGCCACCAATGGTGTCACCTCCTCCTGATGTTCATCCAAAAAGTCATCCCCCAACTCATTCAGCTCTTCCAGCTGCTCATACATCGCCATAAACTCCTCGTCAGTCATGTCCTGCGAGAGTTCGTCCTGATGTCTGTGGTATTCTGATTTCACAGCATACAGCAGTTTAGAAAAGTCCTTCATCACCTTCTCCTGACCTTCCACACTGCCCCACTCTTTTTTCACCACCATTGGGAAAGGTCCTTCCAGTACATAGGGAGCGTATCCATTCATGATCAGCTGAATGAAGCCACCCTCCATCACCTCGTCCAGTACATAGCGATAACACAGTACGGCATGTTGTTCTGCACTCAACGTTTCCATGTTCTCAGCAGTCAACACTCCACCAACAGCTGCCAGATAACCATCCGTCACCCACTGAATGAACCCGATGCCATCCAACTGCTCATACTTCTCCCGTGCCTGTTCCTTATCTAAATGTACCATACGTATTTTTATTTCACCAATTGTGTCACTGCTTCCAACATACCTTTTTCCTGAATGAGATCAAGGTCTTTCTTGACAAGCGCTGTGAGACCTGGAACAGTCTTGTTGAGGTCTTCATGCCAAATGTTCTCAGCTGCCAAGACGCCTTCTGCCACTTTCTGTGTGTCACCCGTTGCCCAAAGGTCTTTGAGCAGCTGCATGATTTCAGGGGCATCATTGGGTTCGATAGGAGCTCCATCTGCACGAGTACCACCCTTGTAATAGGTAATGATGGCTGCAAGACCAAAGACAAGTCCTTGGGGGAGTTCACCCTTACGTTGGAGATACACCTTCACACCTGGCAGGTCACGTGTCTCATACTTGGGGAAGGAATTGAGCATGATGCTGGTCACCTGATGATCCACGTAGGGGTTGTTGAAACGCTCCAACACGTCAGTGGCAAACTGCTGTAATTCCTCCATTGGAAGGTTCAGCGTCTGCATGAGTTCATCAAACTGTACCTTGTGGATGTACTTGCCCACCACCTCGTGGTTGCAGGCATCACGCACAATGTTGATGCCGCTGAGGTATGCCACAGGAGAAAGGACCGTGTGAGGACCATTCAACAGTGTCACCTTTCTTTCGTGATATGGCTTCTCACTGGGTGCAATCAGCACATTCAAGCCAGCCTTCTCAGCTGGGAACTCTGCTTTGAGGTCATCAATGTCCATATTCTCAGGTTTCTCTATCACCCAAAGATGGAAGGCTTCACCCTGCACGACAAGGTTGTCGGCGTAACAAACCTTCTGCTGAATCTCAGCAATCTCCTTACGAGGGAAGCCTGGAACAATGCGGTCAACAAGGGTAGCGCACACATAATTATATTTAGTGAACCACTCCTTGAAGGCTTCGTAGTCAGTTCCAAATTCATCCTTCCAGAGCTCGATATACTGATAGATACATTCTTTCAGATGGTGTCCGTTCAGGAAAATCAACTCGCAAGGCATGATGATGAGTCCCTTGTCGGCTGCCCCATTGAAGGTCTTGAAACGACGATAGAGCAACTGTGTGAGTTTGCCAGGATAGGAAGACGCTGGTGCGTCAGCCAACTTGCAGGCTGGGTCAAAAGCGATGCCAGCCTCAGTGGTGTTGGAGATGACGAAACGGATTTCAGGTTGATCTGCCAACGCCATGAAAGCCTGATTCTGGCTGTATGGGTTGAGGGCGCGGCTGATACAGTCAATGCGTGTCAGTGAGTTGACTTTCTCTCCATTCAGACGACCTTGCAGATTAACGTGATACAGACAATCCTGTCCGTTGAGCCAATCCACCATACCCTTTTCGATGGGCTGAACCACCACAACGGAAGAGTTGAAGTCCGTCTTCTGATTCATGTTATATACTATCCAATCCACGAAACAGCGAAGGAAATTTCCCTCGCCAAATTGGATGATTCTTTCAGGTGCATGGCTCTTGGGAGCCGTGCGAGCGTTCAATGCTTTGAGTGTCATAGATACAAACTTATTCCTAAATGTTATGCAAAGTTACAGCCTTTTTGGCAAAAAGTGTGTTCAAAATGACAAAAATCCCATAATCTTTTGGCAATTATTAACAAAAGCACTAACTTTGCCTCGAAAAAATAAAAATACTATTAACAAAAAGTTCTATTTACTAATCATTTAAAAAAACAAAAGATTATGGCTTACACAGAGAAAACAACTACGGGTTATGGAACCCGCGTAGGTAATTCAATCAAGGCTACTCTCATGGGCTTTGTCATCATCATCGGTGCTACCATTCTGCTTTGGTGGAATGAAGGTCGTGCAGTGAAGACTGCTGACATGCTGGAAGATGCACAGGGTGCATGTGTTGAGATGCCTAATCCTGACAAGATGGACAAAGGTCTTGACGGTGAACTCGTTTGTGGTACTGCTATGGCTAACACCGACGAGGTTCTGACAGATGCTGATTTCGGTATCAGTGAGAATGCCATCAGCCTGAGCCGCAAGGTGGAGTACTTCCAGTGGGTTGAACAATCTGAGTCAAAGAGCGAGGACAAGCTCGGCGGCAAGCAGGAGACCACCACTACTTACACCTACAAGCAGGAATGGGTGAGCAGCCCAGTCAACAGCGCCGACTTCAAAGATCCAGCTTATCAGGGCAAGAACTTCACTTGGACCACTGTTGAGGATCAGGATGTTTGGGCTGAGAAGGTTTCTTTCGGTGCTTATGTGCTGAACGAGTCTCTCATCCACTCTATCAGCTCCACAGAGCCTGTTGAACTTGACGTGAACTTCCAGGTTCTTCAGTCTATGAACAAGAGCATTGCTGACACTTATGCAAGAATCAAGGGCAACGCTGCTGCCATCTCAAACACTGTTGTCAATGCTGCCACAGCCGCTGTTGACAGCGTAACAACTGACTCTCTCCAGGGCAACAAGGTTGACCTCGAATTCGTACACCAGGCAGGCAATGTGATCTACTATGGTCGCACTCCTAATGCTCCTGAGGTGGGTGACGTTCGCATCACTTTCGAGAAGACTGTTCCTGCTAAGGTGACTGTTGTTTCTGTTGTGGATGGCAACACCTTCAAGCCATTCGTTGCCAAGAACAAGAAGAAGTTCCAGACTTTGAGAATGGGTAAGAAGACCATCGAAGAAATCTTCGAAGAGGAGAATGAATCTAACACCATGTGGACTTGGATTCTCCGTATCGTAGGTATCCTCCTCGTCATCTCAGGTTTCAAGAGCCTCTTCTCATTCCTCGAGACTCTCCTCAAGGTGGTTCCATTCCTCTCCAGCATCTTCGCATTCGGTGTGGGCATCATCTGCACTATCGTGGGTATCGTTTACTCACTCATCGTGATTGCTTTGGCTTGGATCTTCTACCGTCCAGTGCTTGGCATCATCCTCTTGGTGATTGCAGGCTTCCTCGTTTGGGTGTTCGCTTTCAATGGCAAGAAGAAGCTTGCCGAACTCACCAACAAGGGCAAGGCTGCTCCAGCAGAGGCACCAGCAGAATAAGTAACAACTCAACAACAAATAGAAAGGTCTGGGTAGCCTCAGGTTATCCAGACCTTTTTTCAAACTAACCCCTTTATAGATAGAAAACAATGAAAAGAAACACAGCATTGATCCTCCTCGCCGCAGCAGCTTTGAGTTTCACATCCTGTGGAAACAAAACCAATGGCAGCAGTTCAGATGTGGATGCCGACTCCGTCATCATGCTGGACGGACCTGGTTCCGTGTATGAGCCATTGACCGAAGAGGACATCAAGGAACAGGTCATTGCATACTACAATGAACTGAACAATGTGAACAAAGGTGAGATGAGGATGTCAGAGCTCGATTCCATCGCCTGCACCAGAAGCCTTCTGGACCTGATGAAACAGGCAGAGGAGAAGAGCATGAAAGCCATCGCACAGGGCAGTGACGCCTATTTTGAGGATGAGGGTTACCGCTGGTTCCAAGGACTCAGCACCCCCATGTCCGTTCACTTCGACGACATCACCGACCCCACAGAGAGACAGGTCGAGGTCTACCTCACCCTCACATGGAACGGTCAGGAAGCCAAAGTGCGCCTCCGCATGCAGATGGAAGACTTAACATGGAAAATCAACGACTTTGCCGACTATGACACAGACGGCGTGGGATTCCGCACAGACTTGGAGTCCTTCTTAGGTCATAATACAGGAGCAGCAGGATGAAAAAGTTCACACTCATCATGATGGCAGCCCTCGGACTGGCTGCCTGTGGAAACAAGACCGACAACAGCAACGCTGACAGCACAGACTCCACCACCATCGAGTCAGTGAAACTGGTGACAGACTCCTCCGATCAGGAGGCAGACGGAGTGGATGTGGCACCCGCCGACCAATGGACTGAGGAGGCAGTGGCACAACAAATCCAGAAAATCTATGCGGAAGTCAGCCGCGTCTATGCCCCCAAGGCAGGTGGAACGGAAGACAACACCGACCTCGACGCCATGTTCTGTGTGCAGGAATTCAATGAAATCCAGCGTCAGGTACGTGTCATCAACGCCAAGAAGAACGCCGATGACAGACGGTTTGAGAATGAGCAGATGCGCTGGACCTACGGAATGGACCTACCCGTCACTCCTCAGAACATCAAGGTGGAACTCATGACTGGCAACATTGCCGAAGCCACCTTCGAACTCCATTCAGGCGAACAGTGGATGTACACCAAGCTCACCCTCGACTGGGAGGACAACCAATGGAAAATCCGTTCCTGGAACGAGGTGGGTGATGACAACAACGACCTTCTCGACGCCATGACCAACTTCGTACAAGCTAACTCATAAAAAACTTTACACACATAAAAGGAGCACCCGACCCTTCGGATGCTCCTTTTTTTGTAATGTTTAGAGTTGAGATTTATAGTATTATTGGTAGTCGTAGTACCACCAGAAGGTGTGACCGAACTGGCGGCGGGTTTGGTTGATGCGCTCTGTCTCGTCCTGAATGCTGGATTTCAGTTCTTGGTAGTCGCGGAAACGGGCAACCATATCAAAGTCGGAATAGGTGGTGAGACTGTCACCATCCACAACAATCTTTCCCTCGAGGGCATCTGACCTCCTGCTGATTTGGAGAAGGGCTTCACGGTAGGCTCTGGGGAGATTGTCGTAGGCTCCTGTGATGCAGTCGGAGAGGTCATAATAGCGGGGAAGTTCATGAGAGAACTCTTTGAGTTTTTTGTCGAGCAGGAGACTGCACAAATAATAGTCGGCAAGATTCTCGTTGTAGAGGGAATCGACTGAGAGGAGGAGTCGCATGTATCGGTCGGTGGAGTGGATGCTCTTGCCACAAAGGGCGCCCACATGGTAGCAGATGTCCTGCGTGGTGAAGCGTTGGAGGGCTGATGTATCAGCCACATCGAGGAGTCCCAGCGAACCATAATACTGGGGATAGTCGAAGAGACGTTCGGCGAGCAGTCCCTGTTTGGAGAGGGCATACATGCGCAGTTGGGTGAGTCGAGGACTGGCGGCAAGGGATTTCTCACCAACAGTGGCTGCCCCTTCATAGTCGTGGGCAAGGAGGAGGCGCTCTGTCTTCAACTCGTAGTGATAGACGTCTGTGGTCTGAGGGATCGCCCCCACCCCAATCATCAGGAAGAAGAGGATGATGAAGTTGGGGTACAACTGCGACTTGATGTCGAAAGGCTTCATGATCTCATCTGCAAAGAACCGCTGAATGAGGAAGACGAGGAGGGCAAAGAGAATCAGTGTGAGTGGAGCTATCCAAAGCCACGGACCGAAGGAGAAATGCTCAATGGCCTCCTGGTTGACATCGGTGAGGATGGCGAGCAGGAGCATGGAGGGCAGATAGGTCAATGAATGACATCGGGCTGGCAGGTGCATCAACAGACTGACAATCCATTGAATGGTTTGGAGAACCACCGTGATGACGATGGCGCCAATGAAGATGTTGTAGGTGGTGACACCTTTGGAATAGACAAACTGAGCCTCTGCAAGTATCTCTCCCTGCAAGAAGAAGAGATAGCAGAAGGTAAAGAGCATAAACAGAATTCCGCAGGAATAACGAATATATCCTGCGGCCTTCTGTCTGTATGGATGATTGTGGTTTGCCATTGAATCAGTTTACGTTATTCAGCGTTCTTTTTGAGAACAACGGCTGAACGTGCTGGAATGTACAACATGAGCCAACCCTTCCCGTCTCTCTCATAGATGGGGTCATAGTTGGTGAAGTGACGGACTGAATCGTCTGTCAGATCGTTGCCTCCATAGAGTTTGTTGTCGGTGTTGAGCACCACATCATAACTGCCCTGTGGAACGATGAATCCATAGTCGGTGAATGAGCGGTTGGGTGAGAAGTTGAACACGAACAGCAGGTCGCCACGTGAGAAGGCGAGTATCTGGTCACCATCATTGTGCCATACCTCCACAACGGGTGTCTTCTGGAAGTTCTTGACAGTCTTGATGACTTTCAGCATGGCTTCGTCAAAATCACCTAAATAATGGTAGCACAATTCCTTATTGTCAACAAGTCCCCACTGACGACGGGCATACTTGTAGCCCCATCCATTCCCTTCGCGGGGGAAGTCAATCCACTCTGGATGACCGAACTCATTACCCATAAAGTTGAGGTAGCCGCCATTCATCGTGGAGGCTGTCAGAAGGCGAATCATCTTGTGGAGCGCAATACCTCTGTTCGCCATGAAGTTCTCATCGCCCTTCTTGAAGTGCCAATACATATCAGCGTCAATCAGGCGGAAAATGATGGTCTTGTCACCCACCAAAGCCTGGTCGTGACTCTCGGCATAGGAGATGGTCTTCTCATCCTGACGGCGGTTGGTAGTCTCCCAGAACATGCTGGATGGTTTCCAATCCTCGTCCTTCAATTCCTTGATGGTCTTGATCCAATAGTCAGGAATATTCATCGCCATACGGTAGTCAAAGCCATAGCCACCATCCTTGAACGGAGCAGCCAAACCTGGCATACCCGACACTTCCTCTGCAATGGTGATGGCCTTAGGATTCACCTCGTGGATAAGCAAGTTGGCGAGCGTCAGATAAGCAATAGCCTCGTCATCCTCGTGTCCGTTATAGTAGTCACCATAACCGCCAAAAGCCTCACCAAGTCCGTGACTGTAATAGAGCATGGAGGTCACGCCATCAAAACGGAAACCATCGAACTTGAACTCCTCCAACCAATACTTGCAGTTAGACAACAGATAGTGAATCACCTCGTTCTTGCCGTAATCAAAACAGAGGGAATCCCAAGCCGGATGTTCACGACGACCACCCTGCATAAAGTACTGGCATCCATCGCCAGCAAAATTACCCAAGCCCTCAATCTCATTCTTCACGGCATGAGAATGAACGATGTCCATGATGACAGCAATCCCCATCTCATGCGCTTTGTCGATGAGTTCCTTCAATTCCTCAGGTGTTCCGAAACGGCTGGAAGGAGCAAAGAAGTTGCTGACATGATAGCCGAAGGAACCATAATAAGGATGTTCGGCAATCGCCATCACCTGAATGGCATTATAGCCATCCTTCTTGATACGAGGCAGGATATTGTCCTTGAACTCGGTATATGTTCCCACTTTCTCCGCATCCTGAGCCATACCGATGTGGCATTCATAGATGAGGAGCGGATTGGTGTCTGGCTTGAAGTTCTTCTTCTTGAACTCGTATGGCTTGGCTGGCGCCCATACCTGAGCGGAGAAAATCTTGGTGGTCTCATCCTGAACCACTCGATTGGCATAGGAAGGAATACGCTCCCCTTCCCCACCATTCCACTTGATTTTCAGTTTGAAGAGGTCACCATGATGCATCTGACTGGCTTTGAGTTTGATTTCCCAATTACCATTGTCAATACGCGTCATCTTATAGGCTTCATCTTCCTGCCAGCCATTGAAGTCACCCACCAGATAGATGTCGGTGGCGTTAGGAGCCCACTCACGGAGCACCCAACCCTTGGAAGTCTTGTGAAGACCAAAATACAGGTAACCGCTGGCGAAATCAGAGAGTTTCTGCTTGCCACCATTGGTCAACTCATTCAATTTATAGAGGGCGTGGTCATGACGACCGCAAATGGCTCCCTCAAAAGGTTCAAGCCAAGAGTCATTCTTCACGATACCGATATGCTTCACGGGTGCAGGTTTCTTCTCTGCTGCATTCTTGGTTTTCTTACATGTTGCCATAGTTTCCGATTCTTATGCCTTAACTTTGAAAATCACCTTCTTGTATTCAGGGATGGGAGAAATGCAGGGGGCGTGACCATCTTCAGGGAAGAAGATGACGAACTCACCTGGATGAACAGTAATGTACTGTTCTGGACGATCAAGATAGAATGTGATGTCTTTTGCCGCATCATACTCGGCATTAGAAAGATACTGACGAGGTGTGTAACCCATCACTTCGTCACAAGAAAGAGGAATCTGGATGTCAATCATCGCATTGTGTGTCTCCATTCTCGCTTCATCCACCGTCTTTCCCTTCGCCACATTGTGATTGACAAACAATTTGTTACCGTCGATGTTCACTCTACCAGACTCGTGATTCATCAAATCTGTGTTCTGAAGATACTCCACCACCTTGGGGAAGAGCGGATTCAGAGCGGCATACTTGCCAAAGTTTTCAAGCGTGTCTAAAATCATAACGATAATGAATTAAGGTTTATAATATTGTTGTTAGTTCATTGTGAATCCAGCTTCATCATTGGCCCATCAGCCTGCCTCGACTGTAAATGCCCTTGCGAATCACCTTACCTGTTTTGTCCTTCTCCACAAAGGAGCCGTCCTTCTGGTCATTAAAGTAAGAGCCTTCGAAACGGGTACCATCAGCAGCCTCTTCCACACCCTTGCCATTCTTCATGCCATCCTTGAAGTGTCCCTTGAACTTTGTACCATCAGCCAGACGCAACACACCCTCACCATTCATCTCACCAGCAGCCCATTCGCCATCATACACATCACCATTGGCTCCTGTGAACTTACCACGTCCATGTTCCTTGTCTTCCACCCAATAGCCTTCATATCTCGAACCGTCAGGCCATGTGTAAGTACCAAAGCCATCCATCAGACCATTCTTGAACTGACCCACATACTTACGTTTGTCCGTATAGGTGAAGATGCCCTGTCCTGTACGCTCACCATTCTGGTAGTCACCTTCAAACACGTCGCCATTCTTGAACTTGTAGATGCCCTTGCCGTGCATCATGTCATCCTTCCAGCCACCTGTGTAGAAGTCACCGTTGGCATAGGTGTACTTACCCTGTCCATTACGCATGTCATTTTCCATATCACCCTCATAGCGAGAGCCATCACGCCAGTCGAAAGTACCTTTGCCCGACTTCTTGTCCTCTTTCCAGTTGCCATCATAGTAGATGCCATTTGCCCACGTGTATCTTCCCTGCCCTTCACGCTTGTCCTGCAACCACTCACCAGTGTATTTGTCACCGTTGTAGTAATACATCGTGCCAAAGCCCTGCTGATAGTCAATGTACCAGAGGCCATCATACTTATTGTTGTTGGCGAAATAATAGATGCCGCGACCATGCTGATGATCCTGATGCCAGTTGCCCTCATACTTCTCACCATCCGTGAACGTATAGACACCATAGCCCTGACGTTTCCCCTTCACATACTCACCTTCATACGTATCACCCGTCTTGAACGTTGTCTTACCTTTTCCGTTGGGCTTGCCTCCCTCCAATTCACCATAATAAGTGGCCTGATCCTTCGGGAAGACATAGTTACCAATCATCACTTTCTGCGCCTGCACAGACGATGCGCTCATCAGCAACATCGCTCCTGCTATCATGTATTTTGAGATATTCATATAGAGATAAATTCTTTTTAAGTCATTCAATCGATTTGACAAAGATAGCAACTATTTTTCAAATTCGAGCATTCAGTTAAGTTTTATTATGACTTTTCTGCCTCTTTTTGTGGAATGACCGTCAAAAATGCAACGAATTGACCTTCTCCAGTCGGGCTTTCAGACGTGGCATTGCATCCTTTCTGATACGCAAAGTCATCGTACAATCATTGTCAAATCCCTGTGACACAATTTGAGGGTTCTCCTCCTTCACAATGCGCATCACATCGTTCAGGAACGGGTATTCAAAACCGAACGTGATTTCCTCATCCACCGTCTTCTCAATGATTTCAGCAGCAGCAATCGCCTCAGCAGCAGCCAGACGATACGCCACAATCAATCCAGAAGTCCCCAACTTCACGCCGCCAAAGTAACGCACCACCACAATGAGGATGTCAGTCAGTTCATTGGAGTTTATCTGACCAAGAATCGGCTTTCCTGCCGTCCCAGAGGGTTCCCCATTATCATTGGCACGGAAATCCTTCCTTTCCGCTCCCAACATATAGGCATAGCAAACATGACGGGCATCATAGTATTTTTTCTGATACTCCGCCACGATTTGCTTCACCTCCTCAACAGAACGCACAGGAATGGCAAAAGCGAGAAACTTACTCCGTTTCTCGCTATATGTACCAGTGGCCAAAGCCTTGATTGTTCTGTATGTATCCATGAAGGAAGATACTTACGAAAGTTTATGTATCACAAGTCCTGAACGCAGTTTGGGTTCAAACCATGTAGCCTTGGGAGGCATGATGTTGCCCGAATCAGCAATGTCCATGATTTGCTTCATCGTCACAGGATAGAGTGCAAGGGCTGTCTTCATCTCACCACTATCCACACGGCGTTTCAGTTCGCCAAGACCACGCAAGCCACCCACAAAGTCAATACGCTTGTCACGACGCAAATCCTTGATGCCCAAGATGTCGTCAAGAATCAACTTGGAAGAGATGCTGACATCCAACACGCCGATGGGGTCATTCTCATCATACGTGCCTGGCTTGGCTTTGAGAGAATACCACTCCCCTTCCAGATAGAGCGAGAACTCATGCAGTTCCTGCGCACGATACTCAGCGGCACCTTTCTTCTCCACCACGAAGTTCTTCTCCAACGCCTGGATGAACTCAGCAGGAGTCAAACCATTCAAGTCCTTGATGACGCGGTTGTAGTCGAGAATCGTCAACTGGCTGGCAGGGAAGCACACCGCCATAAAGTAATTGTACTCCTCATCGCCACGATGGTTGGGGTTCTGTTTAGCCTTCTCAGCACCCACCAATGCAGCGGCAGCGCTACGATGGTGACCATCAGCAATGTAGAGATTAGGCATCTTGGCAAAACGCTCAGTGATTGTCTTGATGTCGTTGTCATCGCTCACCACCCAAAGTTTGTGTCCAAAGCCATCGATAGGAGCCACAAAATCATACTCAGGCGTTGTCTTGGCATACTTGTCAATCAACTGCAACAGCACCTCATCGTCAGGATAGGCAAAGAACACAGGTTCGATGTTGGCATCGTTCACACGCACATGCTTCATGCGATCCTCCTCCTTGTCAGCACGGGTCAACTCATGCTTCTTGATAACGCCTGTCTGGTAGTCACCGCTGTAAGCACCCACCACAATACCATACTGGGTCTTCTCCTGGTTGCCATTGGCAGGCAGGCACGAAGTTTGGGCATAGATATAATACTGTTCCTTCTCGTCCTGCACCAGCCATCCGTTCTTCTGGAACTTGGCAAACTGACGAGCAGCCTCCTCATACACACGAGGGTCATACTCACTCGTACCCGGCTCGAAGTTAATCTCTGGTTTGATAATATGATACAGCGACTTCTCGTTGTCGCCAGCCTCCGCACGAGCCTCTTCTGAATCGAGCACATCATACGGGCGGCTCTCCACTTGCTCCACCAAATCCTTCGGTGGGCGCACTCCTTTAAAAGGTTTTACAATAGCCATATATTTTTTCGATTTATGTTTGCGACTGCAAAGGTACGAAAAAATCGAGTAAGTGAACGAAAAGAATGCTTGTTTTCTTTCCCTATCGCAAGAATTTTATACAATCATCGACCACTCGCCGTCATCATCCCCTCCAAATTATCCCACTTGGTAAACGAGGTCGCTGATTTCCTTGGCGAGGTCGGCGAAGGAGTAGCCCATCTCGGCGAGGCGGGCCTGGGCGTCGCTGAGCTTGACCTGAACGCCGTCGAGGTTCTCGATGATCTTGACGGCCTTCTCCACGTCGCCGGGAATCTTCGAGAAGAGGTGACGCTGGGCGTCGCGGTTCTTGAGGAGCCCGAACACCTTCTTGAGCTGGCGGCAACCCTCCATCATCTCGCTCACATAGCGGCCTTCGAGGAATTCCTTCTCCCATCCGGAGTTGGCCTGAGCCTGTTTCCAGAGGTCGTCGGCAAAGTTGAAGCGCTCCATGCCCTTGTTGAAGATGGCGTCGGCCACCTTGGCAGGATTCTGCAGGGCGACGGCGTGGTATTCGGGATTGACCATGCGGAGGAGGTCGTCGCCGTAGCTCTCGGCATGACCCAGCACGTCCTCGATGACGGTCTGGTCGTAGAGCTTGGCGGCGAGGGCGGCCTGCTTGGCTTCCTGGCTCTCGAGCTTCTTCAGAGCCTCGGGGGTCAGGTTGCGCGGGTTGAACTCGAGGGTGTTGGTGGGCAGGGTCTTCTGGTTGACGATGTTCCTGAAGTGCTTGGCGTAGAGCTTCTCGACGTATGTCTGGTTGAAGTAGTGTACCTTATCCACGCCATTGACTTTCTCGACCCAGTAGTAGGTGATGTCGCGGTCGAAGGTGATGTCGAGTCCTTCCTTCAGCAGGTCGGCTTTCGACCCCGATGCGTTGAGCACCTGGATCTTGCTGAACGGCACCTTGCCCTCGGTGGCCTTGGCGAGGTCGGCCTTGACGAGGTCGTCGGTCTCGCTGTATATCTTCTTGAGCAGGCTGTTGAACTCGCGCTTGAGCGGCTTGAGGCTCAGGCCCTGTAGCAGCGGGTCGTCGCCCAGCAGTCGCGGTGTCTTGAGCAGCATCATGGTCTGCTTATCGGCCTGACACTTGAGGATGTACTGGTTCATCAGCAGCTTGTTCTGCGGGGTCGGATGCGCCTTGTACATCTCGAGCACGGTCTGCAGGTTCTCGATGTTCTCCACGGCCTGACGCTTGGCGAACTGTTCGGCGGCGTTGAGCTCGGCTCCGCTCACGGCATTCTTCGTCGTCCCTGAGAACCACGACTTCAGTTTTCCTCCGATGAACCGTTCCGCAGCGCCCTTCTCCCAGAGCGTGATCTGCTTCTTGGCCCACGTTCTCAGTCCTGCGCTGGCCTCCGCCTTCATGTATTCCTTCATCATCTTCAGACCGTCCAGCATCGCCTCCTTCGCCACCTTTCCGCCGGCTTTCAGCGATTCCTTTCCGGCGGTCTTCATCGCGTTGGCCAAGCCCTTGCCGGTCGTCTTGATGCCCTGGGTGACACCCTTGGCGCCAATCTTGAAGGCTCCGAGGCCTGCACCGACGCCCGCCTCTATCAGGTAGGCCTTGCCGGCTTCCCATGCGCCGACGCAGAAGGCATCCACCCAAGTCTCGTTGCCCTCGCCCTCGACGATGCACTGCTTCATCTGGTAAGGGATGTTGAAGACCAGCTCGGAGTAGCCGAACGACGCGATGCCAAAGGCGATGCGCTCCGCCCAGTTCATGTTCTCCAGGAGGTCGTGACCCTGATAGCTCCACTCGAGCCACCAGTCGAGGCTGTACTTCTCCAGCTTATCGACGGCATCCATCTCTGCCACTTTCTCATTGGCTGCATCGGAGAGCCGCTGCAGGGAGCGGAGATAGCAGTTCTGGATGGACTTGATGGTGCGGGCATCGTAGCCGTAGTCGAAATCGTAGAAGTCGAGCTGCAGACGGATGGTATAGAGCAACGGCGCCATCTGACCCGTCAGTCCAGCGGCCATGAGACCGCCCTCGATCTCGTGCAGACCGGCCTCAATCCTCTCGTCCTTCTCGAGCGCAGCCCGCTCGGTGAAGTTGTCGTCGTAGGTGCGTCGAGGCTGTGAGAGGATGTGAACGACGCGCTTGAAGGAATAGGTCTTCTCCTTGTACTCGGCAGTGATTTCCATCTCGGCATCGAAGCGGTTGGGAGCGACGAGCACGCCCTTCACGCAGCGAAGCAAATAATAGACCTTGCCTTCGCCGCCGCTCTGCCATTCTGCCTTGAACTGCAAGCCCAGACCGTTGAGCAGCTGCTGGAACTGGAGATTGCGCTGCTGATCCAGCTTGTAGTCCTTGAAGGCCTCCATGTGGGCATGGGAAACGAGGGATCCGATGTCTGCACCCAGACCGGCAGCGGCCAACGTCGCATTCAGTCCCGTCTGCGTCGCGTCGTTGCCGATCAAGTCCATCATCACCTTCTGCGCGCCGCCTCGTTTGGAGATGTCGGCCACCGTCCACTTCACCGTCTTCGGCGTGGGGTCGATGACGTAGAGCTTGTGCTCCTCCTCATTATATTCATAGAGCTTCAGGTAGCATTCCTGCTGAGCGGGAGCATAGTCCTTGCCATCAGAGAGTCGCACCTTGAGTTCGGGGTCGTGGTAGCCGCGCTTGAACTCCTCGTAGAAGCAATTCACGTTGCCGTTCATGCGCATCACCAGACCCATGTAGTAGCGGTAGATGGGCAGTTCGCCCTTGATGACACGCTTCTTGGGAGTCTCCTTGCTGGCCTCGATCTTGATGGTGTAATGGAGATAGTTGCCGGCGATGCCCTCGTCTTTCTTCGGGTCGGTCACCTGATCCTTGATGATGGCATAGTAGCATTCATCCTTCTCGCTCCACTCCGTCTTGATGCTGTAGTCCGTCGTGTCCTTGTTGTGTTCATCCTTGATGGTCGCCTCAATCTTGGCCGTTCCGTCGTTCATGCCCACCACGACAAAGGGCAGTCGCACCTCCTTCTCATAGCGTGCAGGGAGGGTGAGGTTGTCCTGTCTGAAGCGCACCTCGCCATCCACGATGTTGAAGACCACCCTGTTGCGCAGCGATCCGCCTGGAGCGGTGAAGACGAACCAGACGACACCCTCCAACGGCTCTTTCTTCGGGAATTCGTCCACCTGAATATGCGCGGCACGATACTTGTCATACCTGCCCTTCTCGACGATGGTGATGTTGTCGCCCTCGGCAATCTCGATCTGAGCCGTCAGGTCTTGGCGGTCAATCTTTTCGCCCTTGGCGGTGACCTCCTCAATTCGGGCACCGACAAGCTTAGGAACATCGCCCACCATCAAGGTGTCGCCAAACTCCTTGTAGAGAATCATATTGTAGGTGCTGGGCTTCTCGTCCTTCTTCTTCTCCTTCTTCTTTTCCTCCTGACCCTGCTTCGTTTGTGTTGGTGGTGGAGGAGGAGTCACTGGAGGAGGTGGCGGCATCACTGGAGGTGGTGGTGGAACCGCTGCTTCTTCTTTCGGATTCGCAGGGTCATTGATGGGTGGAACCGCCGGATCATTCGGCTTGTCATTCGCCCCACCCTTCGTCGGATCTTTCTCATCCTTCTTGCGGAGAACGCGTAACAATGTGAAGCCGCCCACAACGCCAACAGTGCTTACGGCAACAGGAATGACCCATGGTGGCAGAGACGTCCCCTTGCTTTCGCCACCTTCATCATCGTCCCCACCTTGGCTGAGACTGTCTGTACCTTCAGTCGTTTGCCATTGGTCTTTGTCGTCAGCACGGGTGGTGACATCGACATCATCCCCACCATACCTATACAGATAATACTGAACAACGGAGTATGTGTTCGTATTGAAAGAAGTCCGGCTATGGAATGTGGTCGTCACAACAACCGACATGTAGGAATCCTCGCCCAACTTCAGATTACACACGAAATCCTCGTCATTGTAGAGCTTTCCAGATGCCGCATCTGTGAGACCACTATGCCAATCTGCATCAATTTCGCCATCACCAATGGCTGCCCTCATGGCATCTTCCAGATCTTCCTCATTGATACCCGCACTCTGCATTGCCCTGTCCATCGCCTCCTCGAGGAGGTCTGTTGATGAGCCGTCACATGTGCTGAGCACCTGTTGCATCAGGTTGAAACCCATCGTGAACTTCCCGACGGTGACTGCCGGCATGATGCCGACTTCCATCTCGATGTCATAATACTCTTGGACGATACCGAAGCCTCTGGCCATCGATGCAGGATCGTATGGACTTCCATCGAGCGTGGCCTTGACATCAAGAGCAATCTTGCCCTCCTCTGTGATCTTGACATACTGCGGAGGTTGCGACCATCCAACAGACAACCTGTAGATGTTGCGCTGCTCCTTCGTCTTCTGACCACCCATATTGATGACCGTCACATCCTGTTTGTTCTCTACGGTATAAGTACCATCGGACTTGAAGGAGCCTAGCATGAATCGCAGAATGCGGAACTCGGCCAGCCCATCCCGACCATCGATGATGCCAGTGTTCTCACCATTGGAACGCTCACCTTCAATAAGCGTTCTCGAATAGGCCAATGTCCAGTACCCACGCCCTCCCTTCTCTTGGGCAGAGGCAGAAAAGGTCATCACCACTCCCATCAGGAGCAGGATGAAATAACGTTTGTTCATCATGATCGTTCTGTATTTATTGTTCATTGCCTTCTGTTGATTGAGCATCACCTTCTGATGATTGAGCATCCGGATTACTCCAGCTGCTGATGACAAACTCGCCCGTGGTGTCAGGGGCTTTCGTCTCGTGTACCTCGGAGATGGTGACGGTGGCGTCTTCTGGGGCGTCAATCACAATCCCCTCGCCGTCGTCTGAGGTACGGGCACTCACTGGTGTATAAACCTTAGCGCCGCAATTTGTGCAGAACTTGGCTGCGTCGCCGAGTTGCTTTCCGCAATAGATACAAAACTTCATGGCTTTGGTATTTTAGTCGTTTCGCTTGCAAAGATAGCTTTTTCCATTCAAATCACATCATCTTTCCCCACAAAAATAACAAATAATGTCAAAAAGGATAGTTCTCATACTTCACATGGCTATCACTTTCTCATTTACGACGACGTAAATGCATCTTTTTTAGCTAACAATATGAAAAAAACTCGTTCATTCTGCAAAGAAGGAGGGAATGTAAATATTTATTGGAAATTATTTGGAAATAAATTAGAAAATCTCTTACTTTGCAACGTCTTCAAGCCATGCCTACGGAATGGATCTGTGGACAGGTGGCGGAAGGTCAACAAAATAAACTATAATGGATGTTTTGGCATTTATTTCAAAAAAGCGTATCTTTGCAGCAAATTTACTAATAACACCCTAAGACAAATATGAAGAAAACTATTCTGATTGCAGCCATCTCATTGGCTGTCACCGCTACTGCCTCAGCAGCAGATGTGGTAAAGGCAACGGTTCACGCTGACCAGGCGGGAGCCAAGATTAATCGCGAGATTTACGGACAGTTCTCAGAACACCTCGGCACCTGTATCTATGGCGGCCTCTGGGTGGGCGAGGACTCGAAGATTCCTAACATCATGGGCTATCGTAAGGACGTGTTCGAGGCGCTGAAAGCCTTGAAGGTGCCCGTACTGCGCTGGCCAGGTGGCTGCTTTGCCGACGATTATCACTGGATGGACGGTATCGGTCCGAAGGATCAGCGTCCGTCGCTGCGCAACAACAACTGGGGTGGCACCATCGAAGACAACTCCTTTGGTACCCACGAGTTCCTGAACCTCTGCGAGATGCTTGATTGCGAGCCTTACATCAGTGGAAATGTGGGTTCTGGCACCGTGAAGGAGATGGCTCAGTGGGTGGAATATATGACCAGCGATGGCGACACCCCGATGGCTCGTCTGCGCCGTCAGAACGGACGTGAGAAGGCTTGGCGCGTGAAGTACTTTGGCATTGGCAATGAGGCCTGGGGCTGCGGCGGTAACATGACGCCTGAATATTATTCAGATGAGTTCCGCAAGTTCAACACCTACCTGCGCGACTACACGGGCAACAAGCTTTATCGCATTGGCAGTGGTGCCTCTGACTATGACTATAAGTGGACGGAGGTGCTGATGGACAAGATTGGCAACCGCATGCAGGGCGTCTCCCTCCATTATTACACCTGCTCGGGTTGGGACGGACCAAAGGGCTCTGCCACGAAGTTCGACAACGACCAGTATTATTGGGCATTAGGAAAATGCCTGGAGATTGAAGAGGTGATCAAGAGGCACAAAGCCATCATGGACGAGAAAGATCCTCAAGGACAGGTTGGCCTGCTCGTGGATGAATGGGGCACATGGTGGGATGAGGAGCCAGGCACCGTCAGCGGTCACCTGTTTCAGCAGAACGCCCTGCGCGATGCATTTGTGGCTTCGTTGTCGCTGAATGTTTTCCACAAGTACACCGACCGAGTGAAGATGGCGAATATCGCCCAGGTTGTCAACGTGTTGCAGGCCATGATTCTCACCGACCAGAAAGGTACGGGTCACATGGTGTTGACGCCCACCTATCATGTGTTCAAGATGTACACCCCGTTCCAGGAGGCCACATTCCTGCCTGTTGATCTGCCCACAGAGACCATGCAGGTGAGCAAGGCTTACTTCAAGGAGAAGGAAGGAGCCAAGGATGCAGGCTATCGTCCTTGTCCTATGCTCTCTGCGTCGGCAGCGAAGACCACAGACGGCGGTCTGGTATTGGCCATCACCAACGTGAGTCTCGACAAAGAGCAGACCATCGACTTCCAGTTGGCTGGCTATCAGGCCAAGACCGTGAGCGGTGAGATTCTTACTTCGAAGAAGGTGGATGACTACAATGACTTCCAGCACCCCGAGACGGTTGTCCCCAAGGCCTTCAAAGATGCCAAACTGAAGCAGAATGTCGTCACCGTAAAGGTGCCTGCCAAGTCCATTGTTGTGCTGAACATCAAATAAATCACTCAACTTCTTCTTTAACTTCATTTTATAACTCCCGAAACATAAATTAATTAATTAATCAATCAATAATGGGGAAGGTCGTTGTCACTACGACCTTCCCCTTATGAATGTATGAGTGATTGATAATGTTAGCGGTGGTGACGTCTGAACTTTTACTTTTAACTTTTAGTTTTTAGTTTCCATCTTACATCTTCCATCATAAAGGTTATGGTTAAACAAAAATCACGTGAGTTAACTCAAATCATCGTTTGAATTAACTCGATTGATGAAATGAGTTAACTCATCGTTCTAGGGGAGTTCTCCCCTTGGCCCCAGTTAGGAAAAAATATTTCTCCAACTGGACAGATAATTTGTTACCCCTAAGGGAAAATTTTGCAACCTTTAAGGGTAACAAATTTTTTCTTTAATAGTAGCAAAAAAAAGCCCTTCAAAAAGAGGCGTCGGCAATTTAAAGACAACCCTTCTTGGAGTCCGCTTGGCACTCTCTGGTAGTCCGCTTGGCTCGGACGCCCAATAACCTGCCTCTGCTGATCAATACTCGTTCCTTATTGAGCAATAACCTGCCTCTGCTGCACCTCACAGTTAAGGTGTCCTTAAGGCAAATAAACCTTGATTCTTCAAACCAAGGGAAACCTTACGGTACTCCTTGGGCACTACATCATGTATGAGATGGAAGATGTATGATGTAAAATGTTAAATGTTAAATGTAAAATGTGAGATGTGAGATGTGAGATGTGAGAGGGGAACTAACCGGATGGCTCTCCCCATTATGGGGGAGATGTCTGAAAGACAGAGAGGGTCTTTTACTTTCCTCACACCACACACCTCTTACCTCAAACAAGCGAAGAGGCTCAACCTTGAGTGATTCCAAGTGTTGAGCCTCCTGCTGTTCCTCAAAAGTCAGTGAAGTATTCTTCAAAAGAAACGATACGATAGATGTAATACTTGCATACTCATTTAGTAATGACTGGTTTTCCGGCCTCCTTCCATGCAACGATACCACCTTTTAGATTTACACATTTATACCCAACAGCAGCCAGTTTACTTGCAGCATTAGAAGAACGACGGCCCGTTCTGCAATAGATGGCAATGGTCTTTTCTGTTGGAAGTGTCGCTTTCGCTTTCTCCACGAAGTCGCTCTGACCTTGATCAATAAGAATGGCCCCCTGAATATGACCTTCTGCGAACTCGTCGGAAGTTCTCACATCCAGGATAACGACAGTGGAATCTGCAGTAAGTTCTGCAAATCCCTGAACATCTGTATTCTCGTACGTTTGTTGGCCACAAGCTGATGTCAGTCCCAAGGCAGCCAATATGCATGTTAGTATTCTCATCATAATTCTATTTTTGGGTTTCGTTATTCTGTTCTTGATGGATACCATGTTTTGGTAAAGATTCTTTCCTTTGCAAAGTTACGATTAAGTGAGGAAAAAACAAAATAAAAGAGGAACTTTTTTATTTTATTTGTCGAACGTGAGTAACTTCGGCATAGCCACCGTTACGATTAAGTGAGTAAAAAACCAAAATTTTTTTTGAGTTTTTTCGAGCGTGAGTAACTTCGACGTAGCCACCGTTAGTGCATCTCCACAACATCATGTCATTCGTACCTTGGTTTTTTCTGTGCGCTATACATTATTAATTATATATGCAAGAACTGGCGTAGAGAAGATTGTGGAAAAATCGATGAGGAATGGATGGTTTTCGTTAAAAAACATTAAAACAAAACGTGCGGAATAAAAAATATTTGGAATTTATCATAAAAGCATGTATCTTTGCAACGTGTTTTTCATGGTATTAGATTTATTTTAAGGTTAGTAAAGATTGCTTGTCGTGAGATAAGCAATTTTTTATTAGGGTGCACCGTCCATTATGACGAAGCACCCTAATATTTTTTATTTTTAGTCTTTATCGATGATGTTCATGGATGGCGTACATTCGTACATCACTTTGGCGTGGTTGGTGCGAATGAGTTGACTGTCAATACATTCGCCAGTGGCGCGGTCGATGGTGTCGCGATAGACCTTTCCGTTGCGATAGACCACCCCACCCTCGCGTGAGAAGTACTCGTCTTCCGCATGGATGTGGAAGGTGTGCTCCAAGGGGGCTTCGGCTCGCAGTTCCCCGCAGAGATATTCGTCGTCTGTCCAGAGGCGGAGCTGGTAGGTGTTGTAGGTGTTGTTCTTCACCCGATAGTCTATATAATTGTAGGAAATGCTGGTGCCTGTGCCGAAGGGTATCTGGCGCCCATGATCGGGGAAGAGGTCGAGCCCGTCGTGGTGATGATGCTCGGTGATGGTGAGGTCGCTGTGGAGCACCATCCAGTGGATGAGGTTGGAGAGTTGGCACATGCCGCCTCCGATGCCTTGTGCGGGTTGCCCTTTCGTGATGGTCAGTCCCACCTTGTATCCCTTGCCTTCGGTGGTTCGTCCGATGAGTTTCCACACGGAGAAGGTCTCTCCCGGGCGAATCAGCAGTCCATCGATATGCTTGACTGCCAGCGCAAGATTGACGGCCTTGTTCTCTTGCAACTGCATGTTGACATTGCCCAACCTGCGGCGAATGAGGGAGTTGTGCCGATAGATGATGGTGGGCAATGAGTCCGCTGTGCGCTCTTTGGCAAAAAGGGTCTTTTGAGTGAAATCTTTCAGATGGCGCTTCATGATTTCCTTCTCCATCGACAGGCGATAGGTGAACGGACAGAGTTCGCAGAAGAGTATTCGTTTCATAGGTGTGGTTTACTTGATGTTGTCTCCTTTGGTGCGGATGAGGTCACAGAGATAGGTCATCTTGACCAGGATGGTTTGATTGGCTGAACGCCCGAACTTGCCACGCTTGCTGTTGTCGTACATGTCCCCCAAGCCATAGTAATAACGACCTTGCAGGAGAATGTGTCCGATGGGAGAGGAAAATTCCAAGCCAAGACCGCCAGCGATGCCATAATCAAATCGGCGGTCTGGATCTTTGCCGTACTGATACACCACACCGTTGGGACGGTTGGAGGTGTCCCATGGTCCTTCTCCACCCATGTGTTCCTTGCCCGACAAGTAGAGTCCCACCTGCGGTCCTGCCTCGATGATGAATTTCAAACCTCGACGCTCTCGTCCCCACCCCATCTGCATGAGAATGGGCATTTCAATAAAGTGCCAATCACGCTTATAGGTGTTGAGCGAGCCGTCTTCGATAACTTCTTCCCATCCGAGGTTGTTGTACTGCAATTCGAGTTCAACGGCACAGATGGTGGTGAAATACTTCTCACAGACATATCGGGAGGAGAAGCCGAACATGGGCGAGCCTTTCTTTCTCTGCTTTATCTTCGGAACAAAGTCCATCGTGTTCATGGTGTAGCCACCCGTGAAGCCGATGGAGAGGTCGTTGCGATGTTCACCCACCTGTGCGTGAGACAGGGAGGCGGTGATGAGGCAAATGATAAATAATATGAAAGACGGAACCCTCATGCTTATCTCACAAACACGGAACCATCAGTACGATGCGTCACAATCATCATGGACAGGTTCTGATAGCCAGACCATGAGTTCTTCTTCTCAAACATCATCGGGAACTCCATCGAAATGTAGGAGTAGTTGTGGATGTTCTCGTAGAAGGAGGAACCAAAATCGTTGAGTCCCTTGATGAAGTAGGCACCGATGTCGTAACCCAGTTCACCATACTTGGGGAAGCTGTTGTACTGATCCTGATTGAACCAACGACGGAAGCGCGAATTGAATTGCTGCGTGCGAGCGGCTGTTCCGTTGCTGTAAAAAGAGGTGAAGAACTGGCACTGATATTTGCCCAGATACTTTTCATACTTGGCGGCCAAAGTCTGCCACTCAGGGAATCCGAACAACTGAACGGCATATTCAGTGGTGAGGTTGAGTGCATCAAGTTTCTTGCAGAGCGACTCGAAAGCTGCCGACGAACCACTGGTAGGGATGATGACGTTGTTGACACCTGGCATCAGCGCATCGTGAACGGTGGAAAAATCGCCCACAGAGGCATTGGCGTACTTGATGCCTTTCTCTTCAAGGTTCTTCTTGAAATCGGCGATATAGGACATGTTGTCGCCTCGGTCATTCATGTTGACAAAGACGATGTTGTGGTTCTGATGCATCAGGACGAAACGGTTGTACACCTGATTGTACACCAAAGAGCTGCTGGTGTTGACCTGAAAGGTCGTAGGATGTTCGTTGACCAATGAAAGTTCGTTGGAGAGAGGCACGACATGGGTGATGCCGTTCTGATGGGCGAAGTCAGCCACACTCTTCAAATTCCACTGGCGGATAGGACCGACGATGAGTTGCATGTCCTTCATCTCTGCACGTTGCAGGATGCTTGCCACAGGAGTGGCAGGACTCATCTCGTCGTAGGCAAAGACCTCAACATTGCATCCACGCTGTTTCATGGAATCGACGGCGAGCAGGAAACCCTGATAGAGGTTGATCATCTTCTGCGACTCGGCGCTCACCTTCTCCTCTTCCTTTGAGAATGGAAGGATGACTGCCACCTTGATGGTGGGGTACATCGTCACCTTGGGCTTGCTGGCCTCTTCGATGATGCGCTGCTGTTCGGCTTGATACTCCACATCCTCCGCCATCGTGTAAGGGATATTGAGCACGACGCCCTTCTTCAATTTGTCCTTCTTTATGTCGGGGTTGGCCTGAACAAGTTGATCCACCGTCACACCATACAGGCGGGAGATGGAATAGAGGGTTTCCTTCTTCTTCACCTCGTGCAAAGTCTTGTAACGGGGACGATTGGGTGTCGAAGGAACTTCCACGCCCTGCTGATTCTGAGCCTGAACCTGCTGACGCACTTGCTGCAACACCTGCTGCTGAATGGTCGACTGAGCGGGTTGCTGAGTGACGACAGGAGTTGTGACCGTCTGCTGAGCACTTGCAGGAACATTGATGTTTTGTCCTGCCATGATGTTGTCAGCATCCAAACCCGGATTGATTTGAAGCAGCGAGGCCACAGTGGTATTGTATTGGCGTGCGATGCTGTAAAGAGTTTCGCCAGATTGCACTTCATGTTTCTTTGTCGTGACCGACTGGGAGAACATGACTACAGACATTGCGAAAGTCATCAACAATAAAAGTACTTTTTTCATCGTTATATAAGTGTTCGTATGAATTCAGGGCACAAAATTAGTGAAAAAAGCCCACCAGAGCAAATTAAAACCGCTTGTTGAGTGTTTTTATGAAGAAATTCGTGCGATTTCAGGAATAGATTGAGTAATTTTGCATGAGAAAAGAACAAAAACAACATATAAAATGAGTTTTAAAACGAAGTTGATATTGGTCATGGGATGCATGATGTTGGTGTTGGCATGCAGCAACGATGATGACATCCTCAAAGAGAATCTCTCAACCCGTCATGAGACAGAAGAAGGAACCAATCTTCAGGATTCCGAGGAGTCCGACGGCGAGGACCAGGACGAAGACGACACTCCATCTGGAAGTGATGAAATATTACCTCCTGACGAGACTGGTGCCAATCCTGTCGCCATCTTCTATTCCATTGATGAAGGTGATACCGTGAAAGTGACACCTGGCGAGTCAGCAACAACGCAAGCTCCATTAGAGATTAAGTTGAAGGGGAACGTAGGTAATCCGGATGGGTATAAATACATCTGCGAGTGGCGTATATGGCGAACAAACGACAACGGCAGTGAGGACTCTCCGTTGGTGACGCGCTTTGAGGAGAACACTACATTCACGGTGACAAAGTCTGGCGGATATGGCATCAAACTCTACATCACCTTTACGCTTGATAACGACACAATTGAGTATGAGAGTGAACAGATCTCGGTAGTCATCAGCGAGTCAAAATTGACATGCCCCGATGCATTCACACCCAACAACGACAGTATCAACGACACCTACCGCATCACGGCACAATCCATTGTGAAACTTGATGCCAAGTTCATCAGCCGATGGGGTGAAAACATCCACACGGCTACGCTCAATAATGTCCAACGTGTGGAGGACGAGCCGAACAAACTGGTTCTCTGGGACGGAAAGAGGAACGGGAAGGTCGTGGAGGACGGAGTGTACTACCTGAATCTGTACGGGCTGGGCAGCGACGGCATTGAGTATAAAATCAGAAAAAGCATCACCATTGTGACGAAGTACCGTGAAGGCTCGGAAAAAACAGGAGGCAACTGATTCATGATTAAGATTGAGGGGGCGAGGGTCCACAACCTGAAGAACATCGATGTGGAGATTCCCCGCAACAGTCTGACGGTCATCACCGGACTGAGCGGCAGCGGCAAGTCGTCGCTGGCATTCGACACCATTTTCGCTGAGGGTCAACGGCGTTACGTCGAGACCTTCAGCGCTTATATTCGCAATTTCTTGGGAGGGATGGAGCGGCCTGACGTCGATAAGATCAGCGGCCTCTCCCCCGTCATCAGCATCGAGCAGAAGACGACGAACAAGAACCCCCGTTCGACGGTCGGCACGGTGACGGAGGTCTATGACTACCTCCGACTGCTCTATGCCCGTGCCGGCGAGGCGTTCAGTTATGAGACGGGCGAGAAGATGGTGAAATACACCGAGGAGGACGTGCTGCATCTCCTGCTGGAACAATATAACGGCAAGCGCATCTACCTCCTCGCGCCCGTGGTGCAGAGCCGCAAGGGTCACTACCGCGAGCTCTTCGAGAGCATCCGCAAGAAGGGCTATCTCTATGCCCGGGTCGATGGCGAGATTGTCGATGTGACCGAGGGCATGAAGGTCGATCGCTACAAGAACCACGACATCGAAGTGGTCATCGACAAGTTGGCGGTGAGCGACAAGGATGAGGAGCGGCTCCGGAAGAGTTTGGAGGTGGCGATGAAGATGGGCGAAGGACAAGTGATGGTATTGGAAAAGTTAGGAATTAGGAATGAGGAATGTGGAATGGAATGTTCTGCTATTGACAAAGATACAATTCCTAATTCCTCATTCCTAATTCCTAATTCCCCCAAACACTACTCTAAGAAGCTCATGTGTCCCACCACCGGTCTTTGCTACCGCGACCCGGCGCCGAACAACTTCTCCTTCAACTCGCCGCAGGGAGCCTGCCCCCACTGCAAGGGGCTCGGCATCGTGCCCGCTGTCGATGTGGAGAACGTCGATTATCAGGAGATGGCGAACTATGTGCAGGGGCTCAGCATCGAGGAGCAGAAGGCGTGGGCGGAGAAGTGGGCCGAGTCCGTCGAGAAGATGGTGACCTGTCCCGAATGCGGCGGCAAGCGGCTCAACAAGGAGGCGCTCCACTTCCGCATCGACGGCAAGAACATCGCCGAGGTCTCCGACATGGAGCTGGGCATGCTCTACGACTGGGTGACCACCGTCGAGACCCGCATGGAGCCCAAGCAGCGCGCCATCGCCCACGAAATCATCAAGGAAATCAGCACCCGGCTCCGCTTCCTGCTCGACGTCGGGCTACACTACCTCAGCCTCTCACGCGGGTCGGCCACCCTCAGCGGCGGCGAGAGCCAGCGCATCCGCCTCGCCACGCAGATCGGCACGAAACTGGTGAACGTACTATATATATTAGATGAGCCGAGCATTGGACTCCACCAGCGCGACAACGTCCGGCTCATCCGCTCCCTCAAGCAGCTCAGGGACGAAGGCAACACCGTCATCGTCGTGGAGCATGACAAAGACATGATGCTCAATGCCGACTACATCGTCGACATGGGGCCGCTCGCCGGACGCAAGGGCGGCGAAGTCGTCTTCCAGGGCACGCCCGACCAGATGCTGCTCACCGACACCCTCACCTCCCGATACCTCAACGGCAAGGAGAAAATCGAGGTGCCCACCGAGCGGCGCAAGGGCAACGGGAAGACCCTCCGCATCGTCGGCGCAAGGGGAAACAACCTGAAGAATGTCACCGTCTCCATCCCCCTCGGCATGCTCGTCTGCGTCACCGGCGTGAGCGGCAGCGGCAAGTCCACCCTCATCAACGAGACCCTCCAGCCCTACTTGAGCCAGCACTTCTATCCCTCTAAGCGCGAGCCACTTGCCTTCGACAGCATCGAGGGCGTCGAGGCCATCGACAAGGTCGTCAGCGTCGACCAGTCGCCCCTCGGACGCACGCCCCGCTCCAACCCCGCCACCTACACCGACGTCTTCACTGACATCCGCCGACTCTTCATCGAGATGCCCGAGTCGAAGATGCGCGGCTACAAGCCCGGACGCTTCTCCTTCAACGTCGCCGGCGGACGCTGCGAGGTGTGCGGCGGCAACGGCTACAAGACCATCCAGATGAACTTCCTGCCCGACGTGCTCGTGCCCTGCGAGGCCTGCCACGGCCGACGCTACAACCGCGAAACCCTCGAGGTCCGCTTCAAGGGAAAGAGCATTGCCGACGTCCTCGACATGACCATCAACCAGGCCGTCGAGTTCTTCGAGAACCAGCCCAAGATCCTGCGCAAGATCAAGGTGCTACAAGAAGTCGGCCTCGGCTACATCAAACTCGGACAGCCCTCCTCCACCCTCTCCGGCGGCGAGAGCCAGCGCGTGAAACTCGCCACCGAACTCGCCAAGAAAGACACGGGCAAGACCCTCTACATCCTCGACGAGCCCACCACCGGCCTCCACTTCGAGGACATCCGCACCCTCATGGTCGTCCTCAACCGCCTTGTCGATAAGGGCAACACCGTCATCGTCATCGAGCACAACCTCGACGTCATCAAGCTTGCCGACCACATCATCGACATGGGTCCCGAAGGCGGACGCGAAGGGGGCACCGTCGTCGTGACCGGCACCCCCGAATCTGTCGCTAAAAGCGGCAAGGGAATCACAGCAGAATTTCTCAAAAAAGAAATCAATTCTTATTGATAAAAATGTTGCTTTTTTGCGAAGTATACATCAGATAGCAAGTAAAGTATACTTCACATAGTAGGTAAAGTATATTTAACCACTCACGTTCGGTCATCGCTTGCGCTTTCTCGGAAAGAATAACGCAAAGACTACGAACTATGTTCGCCTGAACACCTTTGATTAATAAGAAATGAGTAAAGAAATTTGGTTTTTCCCTCACTTATCCGTACCTTTGCACCATGATTGAGAAAATGATAGTGTTGGAGGACATCGACCTCGTGACATTCTACGGAGTGCAGAATATGCATCTTCAAATGATTAAGTCACTGTATCCGAAATTGAGGATTGTGGCGCGCGGCAACATCATCAAGGTGATGGGCGACGAGGAGGAGATGTGCGCCTTCGAAGAAAACATCATGAAGATGCAGGAGCACTGCGCTAAGTACAACTCGCTGAACGAGGAGGAAATTCTGCAGATCGTGAAGGGCGAGGTGCCACAAGGGCATGCTCAAGAGGGAAATGCTATCTGTTATAGCGTAACGGGCAAGGCTATCGCGGCACGTTCGGAAAATCAAAAGACTTTGGTGGATGCTTACTACAAAAACGATATGCTTTTCGCCATCGGTCCGGCGGGCTCGGGCAAAACGTATGTGTCGATTGCTCTGGCTGTTCGTGCCTTGAAGAACAAGGAAATCAGAAAGATTATCCTGTGCCGTCCTGCTGTGGAGGCTGGTGAGAAGCTGGGATTCCTGCCTGGCGACATGAGGGAGAAGATTGACCCCTATCTGCAACCGCTCTACGATGCCTTGCAGGACATGATTCCAGCGCAGAAGCTGACTGAGTATATGGAGCAGAACGTCATCCAGATTGCCCCGTTGGCCTTCATGCGTGGTAGGACGCTGAACGATGCGGTGGTCATCCTGGACGAGGCGCAGAACACAACGACGCAGCAGATCAAAATGTTCCTCACCCGCATGGGCCAAAACACGAAGATGATTATCACAGGCGACCTGACGCAGATTGACCTGCCGCGCAACGTGAAGAGCGGCCTGAAGGAGGCGAAGGAGGTGCTGAAGGACGTGAAGGGCATCGCGTTTGTGGAGATGGACGAAAGGGACATCGTACGCCATAAGTTGGTGACCAGAATCGTGGACGCATACAACAAATATGACATCACTAAAATTCAACAATATGAACTCTTTAACAAGGACTGATTTCAACTTCCCTGGACAGAAGGAAGTGTATCACGGCAAAGTCCGTGACGTGTACAACATCAACGACGACCTGATGGTGATGGTCGCCACCGACCGCATCTCGGCTTTCGACGTCGTGCTGCCTAAGGGCATCCCTTTCAAGGGGCAGGTGCTCAACCAGATTGCAGCGAAGTTCCTTGACGCATCGGCCAACATTGTGCCAAACTGGAAACTTGCTACGCCCGACCCGATGGTGACTGTGGGCTTGAAGTGTGAGGGTTTCCGCGTGGAGATGATTATCCGTGGTTACCTGACTGGTTCCGCTTGGCGTGAATACAAGGCCGGCAACCGCACCCTTTGTGGCATCACTCTGCCTGAGGGTATGAAGGAGAACCAGAAATTCCCCACCCCAATCATCACTCCAACCACCAAAGCTGACGAGGGTCACGATGAGAACATCTCGAAGGAAGAGATCATCGCTCAGGGTCTCGTGAGCAAGGAGGACTATGAGGTGATGGAGAAGTACACTTACGCCCTCTTCGACCTCGGCACGAAAATTGCCGCTGAGAAGGGACTCATCCTCGTGGACACGAAGTATGAGTTTGGCAAACGTGATGGCAAGGTGTATCTCATCGATGAAGTTCACACGCCTGACTCCAGCCGTTACTTCTATGCTGATGGTTACGAGGAGAAGTTCGCCAAAGGTGAGCCTCAGAAGCAACTCTCCAAGGAATTTGTACGCCAGTGGCTCATCGACCACAACTTCATGAATCAGCCAGGACAGGTGATGCCCGAAATCACGGACGAGTATGCACAATCCGTCTCTGACCGCTACATCGAACTCTACGAGCACATCATCGGTGAGAAATTTGTGAAAGCAGAAGGAAATGAGGACATCGCCGCTCGCATCGAGAAGAACGTGATGAACTATTTGGTTAAAACTAAAAACTAAAAGTTAAAAACTAAAAGTAAAGATTACTTCCATCATGACGATTGGTAACTTATACTTTTAGTTTTTAGTTTTTAACTTTTAACTTCAGCATGTACCAGCAGGAGCAGATAAAGCCATACGGCGAAGAAGGCACAAAACGTGAGCAGGTGGAGCAGATGTTCGACAACATTGCCCACTCTTACGACACCCTCAACCATACCCTCAGTTTTGGGGTGGACAAAATATGGAGGAACAACGCCATCAACTTTCTGCTCAAAAACAGACAAAGCACGGATAGCGTACTCGACATTGCCACTGGCACTGGCGATTTCGCTATCCTTGCTGCTCAAAAGCTGAACACCCACAAGGTGGTAGGCATTGACATCAGTGAGGGGATGATGGCGATTGGTCGGGAAAAAGTGGAGAAACTCGGACTCTCTGATCAAATCACTTTTCAAAAAGAGGATTGCGCGAAGATGTCCTTTGAAACAAGCTCTTTTGATGCCGTCATTTCTGCTTTCGCCCTGCGCAACTTCCAGAACCTCGATGAGTGTTTAAAGGAAATGCATCGTGTGCTGAACGAAAGCGGACACCTTTCAGTAGTGGATCTCTGCACACCTGTTTCCTTCCCCATGAAGCAGCTATTCTGGCTCTATAAGAAGTGCGTAATGCCCGTGTTGGGGAAGCTTCTCTCGAAAGATAACACCGCCTATTCCTACCTGCCAGAGACGATGGATGCCGTGCCCCAAGCGGAACGCATGCAAGCCATCATCGAACAAGCAGGATTCCACAACGTGAACTTCAAACGCCTAGCCTTTGGCATGTGCATACTTTATACAGCAACGAAATGACAACCTACGGACTCATCGGTTATCCATTGGGACATTCTTTCTCTCGCAAATTCTTCACGGAGAAATTCGAGAAGGAAGGCATTGATGCGCAGTACCTGAACTTTGAGATTCCCACAATTGAGGAGTTTCCTAATATCATCAAGAACAACCCCGAGTTGGGAGGACTGAACGTGACCATCCCCTATAAACAGCAGGTGATGCAATATCTGGACGACATCAGCGAGGAAGCCAGAGAAATTGGCGCGGTGAATGTGGTCAAGATAAACAGACCCTCTCCCCAACCCTCCCCCATGATGGGGAGGGAGACCATGCGGGATGCTGGAAACAAGCCGGACGGTCTCCCCATTATGGGGGAGATGTCCAAAGGACAGAGAGGGTCTTTGATGGGTTACAATAGCGATGTGATCGGCTTTGTGGAAAGCATCAAGCCATTGTTGAAGCCTCATCACAAAAAAGCATTGATATTGGGAACTGGTGGCGCCTCTAAGGCTATTCGTTACGGATTGGAGAAGAAGCTGGGATTGGAAACGCTGTTCGTAAGCCGTTCTGCCCGTGAAGGAATGATCACCTACGAGGACGTAACAGCTGAGTTGCTGAAGGAATACGAGGTGATTGTGAACTGCTCGCCTGTGGGCATGTTCCCTCATGTGGACGAGTGCCCTAACCTGCCTTACGAAGCGATGAACGAGAACCATCTCTTGTATGACCTCGTGTATAATCCGCTTGAAACCCTCTTCATGAAGAAAGGAGCGGCACAAGGAGCAACGGTGAAGAACGGACTCGAAATGCTGCATCTGCAAGCAATTGCCTCATGGGAGTTCTGGAGTAAATGAAATCTTTATACCAACCATTAAAAACTAAACCTATATGAAGAAAATCCTATTATCTTTCACGCTGTTTCTGTGCACTCTATGTTGGGTACAAGCACAGATTGCAGGAAACGAGTGGTACAATGGCGCAATCCAATACACTGCTGAGAGAATAGCAGGAGGAAAAATCCTGATGAATGCGATGGACGAAGGCGAGGAGCATGAATTCGTGTTGGTTCCTGTGACAGGTAAGGCAGAGACCTACCGTGTTACAGATAGTGAAAACCACTACGTGAACGAGTACGACGGCATGACAGCCAAGCACATGAAGAAAGAGGGTTGGGATGTCATCGGCTTCTATAACAGCAAGAATCAACTGACAGCACTGATGGAGAACACCAAGAATCTTGCGATGCACTATGAACAAGTGACTGCGGATAGATGGAAACAACAAATTATTGGAGAATACGAATACAGCGACGGTAACATACATGTGACTTGTGGCAGCCAAAACATCACCGTGAACGGCAGGGACATCCCTTATGATGTCGTCTCCTTCAACGGAAGAGCAACAGGCTATGTTGACATCAGAGACACTGGTACAGAGTTGGATGGCACATGGGAAGTCGTCCCCACCCTCGATGGCATTCAAGTTTATTCCATTCAAACAGGTGAGTTTTTCACGGATTGGGAACGCAGTGGCCAAGAATTCAAACTGGTAGAATCTAATCCCAACGTGGGTCGTTTTGACTACGCCACAAAAAATCTCCTTAACCCCCAGTTCTTCCGTCATTACAAGAAATCCACCCTCCGCATCATGCGCAACGCCATCATGGCCCGCAACGGCTATCGTTTCCAGTCGAAGGACTTGCAGGACTATTTTGGCAAGGAACCTTGGTACAAGCCCGCTGCCTCAAATGACGACATCAAGCTTTCCTTCATTGAGCAGTTGAACGTGGAACTGATTAAGGCAGAGGAAGAGTCTCCTGACCACGAGAGGTATATAAACGAGCCGTAAGATTGAGCGACCTATCTAAATGACAGCTGAAACAGATACATACAGTTTGATTGTATCAACCATAAAAATGTTAGAAATGAGGTATCTGAAATTACTTTTGTGCATTGTACTATCCACAATGGCGCTGACAGCATGTAACAAAGACGAAGAAACAGGTAGCAATCCGCCAGACACGTCGAAACCGTATGTCATCGGATTGGACTTAGGAGGCACAAACTCCGTTTTTGGCATAGTGGATAAAAATGGTAACATTTTGGAAACTAAAGTGATTAAGACCAGTGATTACGAGCAGGTCGAAGACTATGTGGATGCATGCGTTAGGGTGCTAAAACCCATGATAGATAATGTAGGTGGCATAGAGAAGATAAAGGCGATGGGCATCGGTGCTCCCGCTGCCAATTATTATACGGGCACCATCGAGTATGCCGCCAATCTAACTTGGGCAAAGGATTGCTCAGTGCCTCTGGCAAAAATGTTCAGAGAACGACTTCAAGACATTCCCGTGGCGATGACAAATGATGCCAATGCTGCCGCCATTGGTGAGATGCACTATGGCGCGGCACGTGGTATGAAGGATTTTATCGTCATTACATTAGGCACAGGTGTTGGCTCTGGTATCGTAGTCAATGGACAGTTACTCTACGGCCACGATGGTTTTGCAGGAGAGTTAGGACATGTAGTCATTGTACGTGGTGAAGAAGGTCGTCCCTGCGGTTGTGGACGCACTGGCTGCTTGGAGTGCTACTGCTCCGCCACAGGTGTAGCAAAAACAGCTCGTGAGTGGTTGGAAACAACAGATCGCCCGAGCCTATTACGCGAACTGGATCCCCAAACGATTACCTCTAAAGATGTGTCCATCGCTGCCGAAGAAGGCGATGAGCTAGCCATAGAAATATACGAATATACCGGTCAAATGCTTGGTGAGGCTTGCGCTGACTTTGCCGCCTTCAGCAGTCCCGAAGCATTCATCTTCTTTGGAGGTTTGGCGAAAGCGGGCGAACTGCTCATGAAACCGACTCGAGAGTCATACAATAAGCATGCGCTGAAGATGTTCCAAAATAAGCCTAAGTTCCTCATCAGTAGCTTGGACGATGCCAACGCAGCCGTTTTAGGTGCCTCGGCTATTGGATGGGAAATCAAAGAATAAACTCTAAAATATCAGAAAAATGAAACTTCTATCAACCACTATCTTATGCCTGTTCACTGCTATCAGTATGAATGCGCAGACATTGAAGCAACAGGGTGCATCTGTGGAACAGATTGTGCCCGATGGTTGGGAACACAAAGAGGCACAAGGCGACCTGAACAAGGACGGCATCAAAGACCTTGTCGTGTTGACAAAACCCAACTTCAAGGAGAACATGATGACCCGTGATGACGGCTACGAGTACAATTTCAACAAATATATTGTTGCCATCTATTTCGGTGAAGCAGAGGGTGGCTTCAAGCAATGGAAGCAATACAAGGAACTGTTCCCTGCCGATGACGAATGGAGCAGCGTGGGTGTTGGAATCAACATCACCGAGCGTGGTACGCTCAATATCGAAACAGACCTTTTTTCCTCAGGAGGCAGTTATGGCACTAGTCAAACAAAATACACCTATCGCTACCAGAATGGTGACTTCTACCTGATTGGTATGGAGAGTACCGAGATGATGCGCAACACAGGTGAGATGACCACTGTGAGCGAGAACTATTTGACGTGGAAACGTCAAACCATCAAGGACAATGCGTTCGAAGATGTTGTGAAGAAGGAGACTTGGAGCAAATTACCTAAGAAGCCTTTGGAGAAATTAGGAGACAATGAACTTTAATTACTATTTATTCAATTATAAACTTTCACATTATGAAAAAGCTATTTTATTTCGCTATTGTGGCTGCAACTATCGCCATGACGGCATGCAAAGGAGGCAACGTAAATGTTGACCTGAACGTAGATGTAACGGATTCTATTCCTTGGTATGAGAACATGGATGCACTCGATGCCGACCTCAAGGCTGCCATTGAAGACGCACGTGAACTCGATGAAAGCAAAATGAGCACCACCCTCATGCCTATCAAGAAGGGTACTCCCAACGAGGAATGGGAAACCATTGACGGCAAGGACATGGTGCTGCTCGTGACACTCGTTGACAGCAGCCGTCTGCAGAAATTCTTCGGACAGGAAGGTGTGTATCAGATTGATCGCGAAATGGGCACTTGGGTAACAATTCCTGGTGAGTGGCTCACGAAGAAAGAAGCTTTCGAAGGCCTTGATAGTGTCGCTGCTCACATGCGTATGTTGCAGATGTACGGCCTCAGCCCTGATTGCACTTACAACATCATGGTGCAATTCTATGCTGACGTGAATGGTATCTTCCGTCCTGCATCCGACCCAAGTATCGACACCACAACAGCAGGCATCGAGTTCCCAACATGGGCTGACGAGAACTACAAAGTGGGTGACACCAACTTCCGTGAGTGGTTCCGCTACAATGTGTCTGCAGCCTTCGAGGATGACAGCCCACTACCTTGGACTCGTCTTGGCTACACTTATGACTGGCATCACGGTGCAGACCGTCAGGGTCTTTCAGAGTATGTGGTGGTCGACCAGACTTACCTGAAGGTGAAGAGCTACGAAAGCGAGTGGCAATTCATTCAGAACCTCAGCAAGTAATCATTCATCAGAAATTATAAGTCCCTCACAAGGGGGACTTATAATTTTCTGGTACAGAAGCCTTTTCCCCACGATAAATATGACAAAACGATGAGATACCGTATTCTTCTCCCCCTGCTGGGAATCCTAATGGCCAACATCCTATTGGCTCAACCTGCTTATGCTCCCGACATTCAAAAGGAGAAACTGGGACGTGGTCTAATACTTCTTCGCGATGGTGACAGTTTGGCCATTTCCTGGCGATTGCTTGAAGGAGAAGAGAATACGCCTTTTAGTGTTTATCAGGAGGGTAACAGACTGAACGAACAGAATATATATGGCGTCACCTTCTTCAAGACTCCAGTACCTGAAGAACAGGCAACCTTCATCGTGTCTGCCATCAAAAACAATAGGCAATTCATCTCCACGCAGACCTATTACCCCGACTTAAGGGACTATATTCCCATCCCCATTTCCAAGCCTGCCGACGGCACCACACCTGCTGGACAGCACTACACTTATTCTGCCAACGATGCCAGCGTGGGCGATGTTGATGGCGATGGCGAATACGAAATCATTCTTAAGTGGGAACCATCCAATGCACGTGACAACAGCCATGAGGGATACACAGGTAACGTCATCCTCGACTGCTACAAGATTCCTTTGGATTCTCAACCCTCAAACATCACCCCTCAACCTCTCTGGCGCATTGACCTCGGTCACAACATCCGCGCTGGAGCACACTACACTCAGTTCCTTGTATATGACTTCGATGGAGACGGACGCTCTGAACTCATCACCAAAACAGCCGACGGCACAATTGATGGGCAAGGTCATGCCATTGGGGACGCCAACGCCAACTGGGTAGACAATGGAGGCAATAAAGGAAAGGGAAAGACCATTGGACGTATTCTCACTGGCCCCGAATATTTAACCGTATTCGACGGATTGACAGGCAAAGAGCTGAAAACAATCGATTATCAACCACCAAGGGGGGACGTCGCATCATGGGGAGACGACTACGGTAACCGCTGTGACCGCTTCCTTGCCGCAGTAGCATATCTCGATGGAAAACATCCATCAGCAGTTATGTGCAGAGGTTATTATACTAAGTCTTATTTAGCCGCCTACGACTGGAACGGTACCGACCTCACCCTTCGCTGGTTTTTCGATTCAGAGCAACACGCTGGTTACTCAGGGCAAGGGAATCACAACTTGCGCGTAGCTGACGTGGATGGCGATGGATGCGATGAGATTACCTACGGAGCAATGGCTGTTGATCACAACGGCACCCCCCTCTACACTACCCGTATGGGACATGGCGACGCCATCCACCAATATGCATTTTATCCCGATAGCACACAACTACAAATATGGGATGTACACGAGAATGAACGTGATGGTTCCACTTTCCGTGACGCTCGTACAGGACGTATCATATTCCAAATTCGCTCATCTAATGATGTGGGACGTGGTATGGCAGCTGATATCGACCCCACCAATAAAGGCTTGGAGATGTGGTCATCCTCCCAATTGGGCTATTTCGACGTGAAAGGGCAACTACATGCTCCTAACGTCCGACTCCCCCAAAACAGTGCCGTATGGTGGGACGGAGACAAACTTCGCGAACTACTCGACCGCAATGCCATCCTCAAATTTAATTGGCACAACCAGAAAATAGAGATCCTCAAGGACTTTAAGTCCGATGGATGTATTTTTAACAACGGCAGTAAACAGAATCCATGCCTATCGGCCGACATTCTTGGTGACTGGCGCGAAGAGGTTATCGTACGCAATAATGAAAACACCGAACTACGTATCTACTCCACCACCATCCCCACGCCCTACGGCTACCCCTGTCTCATGCTCGATATTCCCTACCGTCTTAGCGTAGCCACAGAGAATGTGGGTTATAACCAGCCCCCAGAACCAGCTTTCTACTTAGGCAGCGACAAGCAGAAATAAACATACTTTTATCATTAATGTGATGAGTTAAAAGTAAAAAATAAGATTAATAGGGAGATAGACACGTTATTCAGAATATTTTTCGTACCTTTGCAACCGAAAAATGACCACATTTGTAAGACATATTTATTTATTGGCATGGATGATGCTGGCATGGCTTCCCTTGTTGGCTGAAGATACTGTTGCTGTTGAGGATTCGACAACGGCTGCGAATGCACCCAGATTGGATTCAATCGAGGTGTCTATCTTGACATGCACACCCGGCAAGGATATGTATGCCAAATTTGGGCATACGGCTTTGCGTGTAAGGGATTACACCATCCGTAAAGATGTGGTCTTCAACTACGGATGTTTTGACTACAATGCCAACAATTTCGTATTAAAGTTTCTTTTGGGACAGACGGACTACTTGCTTGATGCAGAGGAATTTGATTTTCTGAAATATCGTTATGGCTTGTTGGGCAATGGTGTATCGGAACAAGTGCTGAACTTAAGTCAGGAAGAGGCCAATCGTCTATTGCTTCTATTGTTGGAGAACCTACGTCCTGAGAATCAAGAATATCGCTACAACTGGTTGTATGATAACTGCACTGAGCGTGCACGTGACATGATTGAGAAGGCTGTGGATGGGAAGATTGAATACTCAGGTAAAGTAGATGAGTTTGAGACTGTACGAGACATGCTGCACAAGTGTTTAGAGAAATCCCCTTGGGTGGCATTTGGCATTGATATGATCTTGGGGGATGAGATAGATAGAAAGGTGGACACGCGCATCATGATGTTCCTTCCGGATGTATTCAGAGCGGAATCAGAGGAGGCTTATATCAAAAGAGCTAATGGTGAACAAGTGAAATATGTGGTAGGAAGGAATCAAGTGCTGGAAGATGTCAACGCCCCTGATGAGGCGTACTTGTTAGGCTCTCCTCTCTTCGTGTTCTCATTGCTTTTGTTGTGTTCCATCGCCCTCTCATTGAAAGAATTCAAACGGAAAAGGATTACTGTGTGGTTGGATGTGACATTGCATGTCTGTCAAGGACTGGCAGGTCTGTTAGTGGCATTCCTTTTCTTCTTATCAGAACATCCTGCTGTGGACAGCAACTGGTTGGTCATCCTTTTCAATCCTCTCCCACTTTTTTATGCAGGATGGTTGCTCTACTGCCACAAGAAAGGACAGAAAAACCTGCTCTCATACGTCAATTTGTCAGTAACAGCAGGATTCCTTGTGACAATGGCAGTATGTCCCCAGTCTTTCAACGTCGCCATGTGGCTGGTGGTACTTAGTTTGTTAGTCAGAGCATTATCGCAAGCTCACTTTACATTTCATAGCACAAGATGAAGAAACAGATACTTACAACATTCTTTGCCTCCATCGCAATGGCAGGTACGATGGCACAGACAAGCTCTGTGCCACGATTGGTTGTAGGCATCTCTATTGACCAACTCCGTTCAGACTACCTGAATGCCTTCATGCCATTGTATGGCGAGGGCGGTTTCAAACGCCTATTGACACAAGGGCAGGTCTATTCGAATGTGCAATATCAGCATGCCCCTGTTGACCGTGCGTCGGCCATTGCATCAGTAGTGACGGGCACCATTCCATACAATCATGGTATTATCGCTGAAGAATGGATGAGTCGTACGGAATTGCACACGAACTATTGTGTGGATGACCGTAACTACAAAGGTGTGGGTACCAGCGACAATTCTTCTCCTAAACACCTTATGGTCAGCACCATCGGTGACGAACTGAAGGCAGCTACGAAAGGTAAGGCTTTTGTTTATAGCGTAGCACCCTATCGGGAGGCTGCTGTTCTTGCTGCAGGCCATGCTGCCGATTGGGCAATGTGGATTGACAATCAAAATGGCCAATGGGTCGGAACCACCTATTATGGAGAAACGCCCTCATGGTTCCGTTATCTTGATGGTGGCTCGATGGCAGACAAGATATCCTCATTAACTTGGAAACCAACCAACGATGCCGCTGGAACATATAATTATTATTTGACCACAGCCCAAAAGTCTTTCTCGCACCGATTCACGGGTGACAGCCGATTCCGAGTGTTCAAAACCTCAGGCTTAGTCAATGAGGAGGTGACGAAAGTGGCACGGGCTTGTATCGAAAGTGGTAATGCGGGCATGGACGAAGTGACGGATTTCTTGTCTATCTGCTACTATGCTGGCGATTTCCATGCTGACAACACCATCAACACCACGACTGAATTACAGGACACATACCTTCGTCTGGACGACGAATTGGCAACGTTGTTGAAAAAGATTGACCAGTTGGTCGGATTGGACAAGACACTCATATATATCACTTCCACTGGATACGATGAGGTCGATAACACTGAAGAATTAGCGAAATACCGCATTCCTACGGGAGAGTTCAACATCAACCGTTGTGCCACGTTGCTGAATATGTACCTCTGCGCCATGTATGGCAATGGACAGTATGTGGAGAGTTGTTACGGCAATCAATTCTATCTGAGCCATAAACTTTTAGAGCAAAAGCAATTGAAACTGGCTGAGGTACTGGAACATTGTGAGGATTTTCTGTTCCAATTCAGTGGTGTGAGAGATGTCTTTACTGCTCATCGCATCACACAAGGAGCATGGACGCCAGGCATCAGCACCATCCGCAATGGTTTCAATCCTAAATGTTCAGGCGACATCATCGTGCAAGTTACGCCAGGATGGAATCTTGTCAACGAAGACAGGGGCACAAAACGCTTGCAACGCGATTCCTTCTTCGAATTCCCGCTAATTTTCTTTGGATATACAATAAAGGCCGAAAAGGTGGCCACTCCTGTCACTGTGGATTGCATCGCACCAACGATAGCGCACCACATTAGAATCAGGGCACCCAATGCCTGTTCCACACCTCCGCTCTTTTAGAATATAAATGACTGCTAGTATAACTAGAAAAACTAGTAGAACAAACTACATAAAATTAACAACGAATAAAATAACAACACTAAATATGGGATTTTCATTAAACAAATTTCTTAGCACATTGTTTGGCAACAAAGCGGCTCGCGATATCAAGGAGATTCGTCCGATTGTTGAACAGGTGCTGGCTGTGGAACCTGAGGTTCAGAAACTCAGTAACGACGAACTGCGTGCCAAGGTCGACGAAATTAAGGCACAGTTGCAAGACAAAGTGAAAGAGAAGCGTGCTGAGATTGCTGAACTAAAAAACAAGATTCAAGAAACAGACATTGATAAGCGCCAACCTATTTTCGAAGCTATCGACAAAAAGGAGGCGGAGGTGCTTGACCTATTCGAGGAAGGACTGACCGAGGTTTTGCCAACAGTTTATGCCATCGTGAAGGATACTGCGCGTCGTTTTGCTGAGGCAGAGAACGGCGATGTTATCGTGACCGCCACCGACTTCGACAAAGACCTTTCTATTGAACATGACTTTGTGGACATTGATGGCGATAAGGCTATCTGGCACAACCATTGGGTGGCTGGTGGCAACGAGATGACTTGGAACATGATTCACTACAACGTGCAGTTGTTTGGTGGTATCGTACTGCATCAAGGTAAGATTGCCGAGATGGCGACAGGTGAAGGTAAAACCCTTGTGGCTACGCTGCCAGTGTTCCTCAACGCTCTTTCTCGTAATGGTGTTCACGTGGTGACGGTCAACGACTATCTGGCCAAACGTGACTCCGAGTGGATGGGGCCACTTTACATGTTCCATGGACTCAGCGTGGATTGCATTGACAAGCACCAACCCAATTCCGAGGCTCGTCGAAAGGCTTATCAGGCTGATATCACATTCGGAACAAACAATGAGTTTGGTTTCGACTATCTGCGAGATAATATGGCAATGGCTCCGAAAGACCTCGTGCAGCGCATCCACAATTACGCTATTGTCGATGAGGTCGATTCAGTCCTCATTGACGATGCTCGTACACCACTCATTATTTCAGGTCCTATTCCGAAGGGCGATGTACAGATGTTTGAAGAGTATTGCCCCATCGTGGAGCAACTCGTGGAGGCACAACGTCGTTTGGCCCAGAATTACCTGTCAGAGGCCAAGAAACTCATTGAGTCGGACAACAAGGAAGATGTGACGGCTGGTTTCCTTTCACTCTTCCGTGCTTATAAGAGTCTGCCCAAGAACAATGCGCTCATCAAGTTCCTCTCACAGCCAGGTATCAAGACAGGTCTGCTGCAGACGGAGGAAATCTATATGGAGAATAACAACCGACGCATGCCAGAAGCCATCGAACCACTGTTCTTCGTGGTGGATGAAAAACTCAAGTCGGTGGAGATGACCGATAAGGGTAACCAGCTGATCGCCAACATCGTGAAAGATGACACATTTTTCGTACTGCCCGACATCACAACCCAATTAGCTGAATTGGAGAATGAAAAGTTTGAGAATGAGGACGATCGTCTCGCCAAGAAAGATGCTCTTATGCAGGACTATGCTTTGAAGGCAGAACGTGTACACACCATCCAGCAGTTGTTGAAAGCATACACCATGTTCGTGAAGGACGACGACTACGTCATTATGGACGGTGAGGTGAAGATTGTCGATGAGCAGACAGGCCGTATCATGGAAGGTCGCCGTTGGAGCGATGGACTCCATCAGGCAGTTGAAGCTAAGGAACGTGTGAAGGTGGAGGCTGCCACACAGACTTTTGCCACTATCACATTGCAGAACTACTTCCGTATGTATCATAAATTGGCAGGTATGACGGGTACTGCTATCACCGAGGCGGGTGAATTCTGGGACATCTACAAGTTGGATGTGGTGGAGATTCCAACCAATCGCCCTATTGCCCGTCACGACATGAACGACCGTGTATATAAGACCAATCGAGAAAAATACAATGCTGTGATTGAGGAGATTGTGAAGATGCGCAACAGTGGACGCCCCACCCTTGTCGGTACGACTTCGGTGGAAATATCCGAATTGCTCTCTCGTATGCTTTCTATGCGAAAGATACCACACCAGGTGCTCAACGCCAAGTTGCACCAGAAGGAAGCCGACATTGTGGCACTGGCAGGTCAGAGCACACTCGGCGAGGTGGTCAACGAAGACGGCACTAAGGAAGAGCGGATGCTCGGAGCTGTGACCATCGCCACCAACATGGCAGGCCGTGGTACCGACATCAAGCTATCCGACGAAGTGAAAGAAGCAGGCGGTTTAGCCATCATCGGTACGGAGCGTCATGAGAGCCGTCGTGTAGACCGTCAGTTGCGTGGACGTTCTGGACGTCAGGGCGATCCAGGTTCCTCCGTGTTCTATGTATCGTTAGAGGACAAGCTTATGCGTCTCTTTGCCAGCGATCGTATTTCGAAAGTGATGGACCGTCTAGGTTTCGAGGACGGTGAAATGATTGAACATAAGATGATCAACCAAAGCATCGAGCGTGCCCAGAAGAAGGTCGAGGAAAATAACTTCGGTATCCGTAAGCGTCTGCTCGAATATGATGATGTGATGAATAAGCAACGCAAAGTCATTTACGAGCGTCGCCGCCATGCCTTGATGGGCGAGCGTATCGGCATGGATATTGCCAACATGATTTGGGACCGTGTCGTACATATCCTCAGCAACGGCGACTACGAGAACTGTAAAGAAGACTTCCTGCGCATCTTTGCCATGGAGATTCCGTTCGACATGGAGACTTTCGAAAATGAAAGCCGCGAGAAACTCGAGGATCAGGCCTTCGACATCGTCATCGACTCCTTCAAGAAGCGTTCTGCACGACTCGCCTCCGTCGCTTTCCCCGTCATCAAGCAAGTATATGAGACAAAGGGCAATATGTACGAGAATATCCTCGTACCCATTACCGACGGACGTCGTGTTTATCAAATTAGCATTCCACTCAAGGAAGCCTACGAGACGGAGGGAAATTCCATCCTTGTTGCCTTCGAAAAAGCCATCCTACTCCACACTATCGACGATGCATGGAAGGAGAACCTCCGTGCGCTCGACGAATTGAAGCAATCTGTTCAGAATGCTTCTTACGAGCAGAAAGATCCACTCCTCATCTTCAAATTGGAGTCGGTCAACTTATTCGACACGATGGTGAACGAAATCAACGACGGCACCATCTCTGTGCTCATGCGTTGCTCCATCCCAATCGCCGAAGAACGTGACGTGCATCAGGCTCCTGCATCATCGATGGAAGAACCGAGCCACCAGCACCTGACCGAGACGCATCAGAACCTCGACGAGCCTTCTGAGACACAGCGCCAGCAGGCTCAAGCGGCACAAACCGACACCCGTGCTCGTCAGCCGATCTCGCCGATAGTCAACAGCGGTCCCAAGATTGGACGAAACGACCCGTGTCCATGTGGTAGCGGAAAGAAATACAAGAATTGCCATGGTCGTGGATTGTAGATAAAAAAAGATTCAAGGTTTTTGGGATTGCCTTTCCCAAAAACCTTGAATCTTTATGATTATAATGTAATTATAGATATGTTAATATACTGTGAAAAAATTAAGAAATACTCTTAAGCTGTGTTAACACTTTCGAGCAATTTGTTAAACTAATTCAACGGAAGAGAAAAAACGAGAAGAAATGTTTTGTGATAACATTAATTTGTCGTTATTTTGCAGTCCAAAAGGAAGAAACAAGTGAGAACTAAAGCATTATTAACGACAATCAATAACTGAATTATCTAAAACATAAAAACAATGAAACAAACAACTAAACGATTTTATGGCGCACTGATTGGTGTGGCCTTTCTCTCAGGATTGACTGGCGCTTTTGCGTACTCTCTCTCTCAGAAGTCAGTGAACAAGGTCTTGCCTGCCCTCTCTTTCACAGAACTGAAGAAGACGCAGGAACCAGCAAGCAGTGTGATGCAACTATCGAGTGCATCAACACCCGCTGCCCAACCTGTTGATTTGACAGAGGCAGCAGAGAAAGCATGCAACGCTGTGGTGTATATCAAAGTGGTGCAGAAAGGACGTCAACAGATGATTGAGTACCGTGACCCATTCGAGGATTTCTTTGGTGATTTCTTCGGTCGTGGCGGTGGTGGTACACAGCGTCGTCAGGTGGAAACCCCAAAGCGTGAGGCAGCAGGTTCAGGTGTCATTATTTCTGAAGATGGTTATATCGTAACAAACAACCACGTGGTGGAGAATGCTGATGAGATTACCATCACACTCAATGACAACCGCGAGTATAAGGCTCAGGTTATCGGTACTGATGCCGACACCGACTTAGCACTCTTGAAGATTGAAGTATCAGGACTGCCAGCCATCGTAATTGGTGACTCAGAGCAACTGAAGGTCGGCGAATGGGTGTTGGCTGTGGGCAACCCCTTCAACCTGACCTCGACCGTGACGGCTGGTATTGTTTCGGCCAAAGCACGTAACATAGGCGCTCACAAAAACGGCATCGAATCGTTCATTCAGACAGATGCAGCCATCAATGCAGGTAACTCAGGTGGCGCATTGGTGAACACACGCGGTGAACTGGTCGGCATCAATGCAATGCTGTATTCACAAACAGGTTCGTTCACAGGTTATGGTTTCGCCATCCCTACCACCATCATGAAGAAAGTGGTAACAGACTTGCAGGCATACGGAGTCGTGCAGCGTGCGATGATTGGCATCAGCGGTATGACACTCCACGACTATATCGACGCCAAGAAGCATGATGATGAGAAATTCACGGCAGACTTCGGCACTATTGATGGTGTCTATGTGGCAGAAGTGACGGACGATGGTGCTGCAGCAGATGCTGGTCTCAAGAGCGGTGACGTGATTGTATCAGTGGACGGCAAGAAGATCACAAAGATGTCAGAGTTGCAAGAAGCCACCACGAAATATCGTCCTGGCGACAAGGCTGAAATTGGTTACATCCGCGACAAGAAGGAGAAGACCGCGACCATCACGTTCCGCAATGCGAAGGGAAGCACCAATGTTGTCAAGGGTGTCGCCAAATTGGAAACGCTGGGTGCAGAGTTCAAAGAACTGACCGAAAACCAATTGAAAACGCTCCACCTTTCTTATGGTGTACAGGTGACAAAACTGAAGAGCGGTTATCTGAAGGATGCAGGAGTTCCAGAGGACTTCATCATTCTGAAGGCGAATAACCAGAACATCAAGTCTGTTGCCGACATGGAATCTGCCTTCAAGTCAGCACAGGCAAGCGATGAGCAGACCCTTTGGATTTGGGGTAAGACACCAGCGGGCAGAGCCATGTCTTTTGCGATTTATCTTGGCGAATAAAAGGTCTGCCAATACGATTCACCTTAGCGAATCAAAGGCTGAAATGTTAAAAAATAAGGGATTTGGTGAAAAAAAACATCAAATCCTTTGTTTTTATGATGACAATGCACTACCTTTGCGATGTAGAATAAAACAAAGACTGTCAGTATCGGTAAGTGAACCGGACATAAAAGACAGTTGAGTTTACATATAGCCGGGGTACAGGATCGATCGGGATACTCATCAAATTATACACTGAAACCGAGATGATTTTACCGTTCCAATGGCGGGCCACAACCCAGAAGTCGCCATGTCATCGAGCATGGGGTTTCGGCATCTGGAAACCATAGAGTCGGTGGATTACAAAGGATGGTAAATACTCAAATCTTATCACGTCGGAGTTTCATCACATCTCCTCCCGGCTTTTTTCTAAAGGGTGGACTTATTGCTATAAGCCCACCCTTTACAAGGAAAGTTGCCGGAGTGGTCGATCGGGCCGCACTCGAAATGCGGTGAACGGGTAACTGTTCCGGGGGTTCGAATCCCTCACTTTCCGCCAAAACAAATCCCGAAAAAGTACAAAGAAGTGCTTTTTCGGGTTTTATCAATTTTACTATCCTATTAACAACAAAACAAACAATGAAAAAGATTCTACAAGCACTCATCCTGTGGGTCTTCGCACTCGCATCGTGGGCACAGGGCGTATCAGCGCTCGAACAAGTAAAGGAGGAACCGAGAAAAGCCTATGGCCAGGACTATCCCTATTCCATGAAACCCACCACGCTGACAAAAGCACCAAAGGGTTACAAGGTATTCTACATCAGCCACTATGGTCGTCATGGTTCCCGCTACTACTGGAATGATATGCTTTACCGCGACCTCGACTCACTCCTCACTAAGGCTCATGCCAAAAATCAACTCACTCCCGAAGGCGAGGCTTTCCGCACCAAGTTTATGGCTGCAAAAACTGAACTGGCGACCAGCGTGAGCGAACTGAGCGAACTGGGATGGGAGCAGCACCAATACATCGCTCGCACAATGTACAACAACTTCGAGGATTTGTTCAAGAAGGGTGGCGACATCTATGCAATCTCCTCACTCACGGGGCGTTGCGTGCTCAGTATGGCTTCGTTCTGCCAGGAACTGACCCAATGCAATCCAAAACTTGAAATCCGTGAAGAGTCAGCACGCAAGGTGCTTGACGGTGTAAAGCCTGACGACCGCCAGAACCCCAATTATAAGAAATACCCAAAGTCAAGACCTCGTTTTGAGCAGAATCGTGCACGTTTCCAGTATCAAGACAACTTGCGTGAGAAAATTGTGTCACGCGTTTTCACCAGCACCGAGGGTTTGCCCGGCAACATGAACGCAATTGGCAGTAACCTCATCAACCTCTACACCTCCCTACCCAGCATCGGACACAACGGCATGATGGGCAATATCATCACCGACGAAGAGATTGCCGCACGTTGGGAGCACGAGAATTTGGGCTCTTACACTTGGGTGTTTGAACCACGCTACGACATGATTCCCATCCTGCGCGACATCATCAAGAAAGCCGATGACGTCATCAATGGAAAAACTGTTCGTTTGGCAGACCTCCGCTTTGGTCACGATACCTGTTTAGGTCCCCTCACTATCCTCATGGGCATCAATGGTGCCGACATCGACCCCGAAGATCCCTACGAGGTAAAGAATTGCTATCAGAACTGGACGATGGGTAAGGCATCCAACATCCAACTCATCTTCTACCGTGGAAAGCCAGGACAGGACATCCTCGTCAAGTGCATCCTCAACGGTCAGGAGTCCTCCTTACCTTTGCCTTCCGACCTCTATCCTTACTACCGCTGGAAGGACTTCAAGAAATTCTACACGGATAGATGTGATAGCGTGCAGTAAAAAACAAAGACTTTATATTATAATAACAAAGAGGACGTGTCACACGTCCTCTTTTTGTAATCGATTATTACTAATTCACCACTTGATCCATTGTTTGTAGTCGTAGCGGGTTGGATACTCTTCCGGAGCGATGCGAACATTGGTGTTGGCTTCTTTGCCTAAGAGGAACTTGTCGATGAAGGCTTCCACTTCGGGGTACTGCACTTCGGGAAGTTGGCAATGACCATGACCAGCTACGATGGAATAGCCAATGCGGTCGGAAATGCCGAAACGTTCCCATACCTTGATCGCGGCGTTAGCAGAAACGTACATGGAAGGATCGGCCAGCCATTCATAATCTGGGTTGCCCAACAAGAGGACAGCACGTGGACAGCACATAGCAACGAGTTCGTGACGATCATGAGGTAATCTGTTCACTTTTTCTTCGCCAAAGTTGGCTTTCAGACTTTCCTTGAACCAATTGTAATCAGTCTTGTCGAGATTCTCCACATTACCTAAAGTACGGGAAACACGCCATGAGGCAGCACCACCGCCACCAGGCTCCTGTGCGATGACAAGTGCCACACGTTCATCGAAAGCGCCACAGAAGAGCGCCATCTTGCCTGCATAAGAACAGCCTGTCACACCGATATGCGACATGTCAATCTTGGTCACTTCTGGACCCAACTTCTGCAGACCGTCAAGCAAACGACTGAAGCCCCATGCCCATTCGCTGTAAGCACCATTTTCTTTCAACTCAGGGTAGAGTTTGTCAAAGGCATAACTTCCACGTCCTGCACCAGCACCACGCCCCATCTGAGAATAACTGTTGACCTGACGCTCATAAAACACCATCATGGCAATGTTGCGGTCAGTGAAGAATTTGCGGGGAAGGGCATTATTGCTGGCTCCAATGATGAGTGGATAAGGTGCTGTACCCTCTTTTGGATAGAAGATCGGTGTGGAAAGCGTCAATACCTGTCCGTTGACATGTACATCTACAATAAGTGTGTCACCAGACATGCGTGCATCAATATCATCCATCGAAACAGCGGGTTTCGTGCCGATTTCGTAGTGCTGAATCTGATGAGCAATCTCAGAACGACGCTGTTGCCATTGCTTGAGGTTCTTCGCTTCTTTTTTGCCATCGGCAAAAACAAAAGGATTAGGCAATGTGGCAATGTCAGGCATCTGATCAGCCGTACCATATTTGGGTTCGGCAAACTTGGCACCAGTGTTCTCAACAGAGAAAACAAGTGGCATCTGATTCTTTTGTGCCAGCATAGACTGTGAGCACATACAAAGGCTTCCCAACAGGAGGGAGCCAATTAACGTTTTCTTCATCATAGGCAATAGGTTTTTGATTGTTAATGTTTATTGTTTTTTGGTTATGATATTCTTCTGATATTCTATCGATTGTTTATTTTCATCTCAACTAATCCTTATAGAAGTCAATATTCTCTTTCGTCAGCAATTCGATAGACATATAGTGGTCACGTTTAATGTTCATCTTGAGCACGCAAGAGTTGAACATAGAACGGAAACAATCCAAGCCCTGCGACTGCGGATGCTGGGCAATTAGGAAGTCAGCTGAACCGTTCTTAATGCACTCCACATTGGCATCAACAGCATCATAGCCCAGGAGCGTGACATGTGGATGCTGAGGCATTTCAAGGCGCAGGAAATCAGCGATGATGTGGATGGAAGAATTAAAGCACAATGCATGGCGTATTTCAGGATTGTCGGTGAAAAATTCACGCATGATTTCGCGCATGCCCTGCTTGTCATAGACATAGAGGTTGACATCAACAATCTCAATGCCCGGATTATGCTCTTCCATATATTTGCGGAAACCTACCTCACGGTTCATCTGCTGACGACTCGCTACTCTACCCTCGCCCAGTACCTTGAATAGTGCCATCTGCTTGGTGGAAGCATCTGCCGCCAATGACATGATGCGTCCCGAAAAGGCACCACTCTGCAAGGAATCCTGTCCGTAGAAGATGCGATGGTTGAACTCAGGCCAGTTGGAGTCAAGCAAGGCGTATGGAATTTCGCGTTCATCCAATTGGGCTGTAAACTTCGCCATGATGTTATAGTTGAAGATGGGACCGATGATGACGGTATCGGGATTTGAGTCCAAAAGGCTCTGGCATTCGATTTTGAAAGATTCCGTGTTGAACGGATCGTAACGAAAAACCTTGAAAGAGATTTTGAAGTCATTGAAACGGCGAACACCATCCGTAAGACCGTTCTCAACACGTGCCCAATAACTATCGACCTCATGCATGGGCAGAATGGCGGCAAACTGATGCACGCTGTGTGAAGCGAGAGCTGATGCATAGTGATTGGGGGTGTAATTGATTTCATCCAGTACTTTCTGCACCCGTTCCATGCTAATTGGCGAAACATTGCCGCGACCATGAATGATACGGTCAACGGTGCCTACCGACACCCCGGCACTCTCCGCTATGTCTTTTATACGTATCTTGGACGTAATCTCCATATTCTTTTACCTTATCAATACTTTTGAATCCCAAAATCTCTCACTTTCCGAAAGGACGGTTTCGTGAAAAAACTGTGCAAAGTTAACGCTTTTTAATCATATATGAATTCAATTTGTACAAATTTTCACCCCCTTTCATGTTTTTTGCAAAGCATTAGCACGCTTTTCTCATAAAAAAACATTAAATTTGCACGCTAATTCAGACACAACAGGATACACTTTAACAACGTTATATGGCTAAAATCGTAACTATGGGCGAAATCATGCTTCGCCTATCGCCGGAGGGAAATTACCGTTTCGTTCAGGCAGACAAATTCAACATTATACCGGGCGGCGGTGAAGCAAATGTGGGTATCAGTCTCGCGAACTTCGGACATGAGAGTGTTTTTGTGAGCAAATTGCCGAAACACGAAATTGGACAAATTGCCGTGAATGCCTTGCGCAAATATGGAGTCAACACCGATTTCATTGCCCGTGGCGGCAATCGCATCGGACTCTACTATGCTGAGACAGGGGCCAGCATGCGTCCATCCAAAGTAATATATGACCGTGCCAACTCGGCCATTGCAGAAGCCCAACCAGAGGACTTTGATTTTGACAAGATATTTGAAGGTGCTGATTGGTTCCATTGGAGCGGCATTACCCCAGCCATCAGCGATGCATCGGCAGAATGTCTGCGTCAGGCATGCATAGCAGCCAAGAAGCATGGCGTGACTGTGTCATGCGACCTCAACTTCCGCAAAAAACTTTGGACAAGCGAGAAGGCTATTTCCATCATGCGTCCGTTGATGCAGTATGTGGATGTCTGCATCGGCAACGAAGAGGATGCAGAATTATGTCTCGGCTTCAAGCCTGACGCCGATGTGGAAGCTGGCGTAACTGACGCTGCGGGTTATGAGGGGATCTTTAAGGCAATGGCGAAGGAGTTCGGCTTCAAGTATGTGGTGTCGACTCTTCGTGAGAGTTTCTCTGCCACTCACAATGGCTGGAAGGCGCTCATCTACGACGGCAAGGAGTTCTACCAGAGCAAACGCTACGACATCAACCCCATCATCGACCGTGTGGGAGGTGGCGATTCATTCTCTGGCGGTCTCATTCATGGGTTACTGACCAAAGCCACACAGGGTGAGGCATTGGAATTTGCTGTGGCAGCATCGGCGCTAAAGCACACCATCCCAGGTGACTTCAACCATGTATCCATCGAGGAAGTAGAAGCACTGGCTGGTGGCAATGCCAATGGCCGTGTTCAGAGGTAGAGATAAAATTTAGAGTTGAATGTTGTAAGTTTAGAGAACAGAGCAAAGAGTTAAGCATTAAATTATGGCAAAATTTGACAAGATGGCCGTCATGGCCAAGATTAATGACACAGGTATGGTGCCAGTGTTCTACCACAAAGACGCAGAGGTGGCAAAGAAGGTCATCAAGGCCTGCTACGACGGAGGCGTTCGTGCCTTCGAATTCACCAACCGTGGTGACTTTGCCCATGAGGTGTTTGCGGAGTGCATGAAGTTTGTGGATACAGAGTGTCCCGAGTTGGCACTTGGCGTAGGTTCTGTAGTGGATGCTCCAACGGCAGCCTTATACATTCAGTTGGGTGCCTGCTTCATAGTGGGTCCGCTCTTCAATCCCGAGATTGCCCCTGTCTGCAATCGCCGTCTCATCCCCTACTGCCCCGGTTGTGGTTCGGTGAGTGAAGTCGGTGCCGCACAGGAACTCGGTTGCGACCTCACCAAGCTCTTCCCTGGCGACGTGTATGGTCCTGCGATGGTGAAGAACCTCAAGGCTCCCATGCCTTGGTCAAAGATTATGGTGACTGGTGGCGTGGCTCCTACAGAGGAGAACCTTACAGCGTGGTTTAAAGCGGGCGTGTTCTGTGTGGGCATGGGTTCCAAGCTATTCCCCAGCGACAAAGTGAAGGAGGGTGATTGGCAGTATGTGACTGACAAGTGCAAAGAAGCGCTCACTTACATAGAAGCTGCTCGTGAATCGCTTCCGAATTATTATTCTTATAAAATTCTCACTAAAAAATAAAACATAATATTATGGCAATTTCAAATCTTCAAAAAGCTCGTGCTGCTTATCAGCCCAAGCTTCCCAAAGCACTTCAGGGTCCTGTAAAGGCCGTTGAAGGTGCTGCTACTCAGTCCGTAGGCAATCAAGCTGAAATCAAGGAACTGTTCCCCAACACTTACGGCATGCCTGTCATCACTTTCCAGCCAGGCGAGCCAGTGGCACTTCCTCCATTCAACGTAGGTATCATCCTCTCAGGAGGTCAGGCTCCTGGTGGTCACAACGTGATCTCTGGCCTGTTTGACGGTGTGAAATCACTCAACCCAGCCAACAAACTCTATGGTTTTATTTTGGGTCCTGGCGGTCTCGTTGACCACAACTACATGGAAATCACCAATGAGATCATGGATCAGTATCGCAACACAGGTGGTTTCGATATCATCGGTTCTGGACGTACCAAGTTGGAAGAGGTGGATCAGTTCGAGAAGGGTATTCAGATTCTCCGCGAGCTGAACATCAAGGCACTTGTCATCATCGGTGGCGACGACTCCAACACCAATGCTTGTGTGCTCGCTGAGTACTATGCAGCCAAGAAGTATGGCGTACAGGTGATTGGCTGTCCTAAGACCATCGACGGTGACCTGAAAAACGAGCAGATTGAAACCTCTTTCGGTTTCGATACTGCCTGCAAGACATATTCTGAACTCATTGGTAACATCCAGCGCGACTGTAACTCTGCCCGCAAGTACTGGCACTTCATCAAGTTGATGGGTCGTTCCGCTTCTCATATTGCCCTCGAATGCGCACTCCAGTGCCAGCCTAACATCTGCCTCATCTCTGAGGAAGTGGAGGCCAAGAGTATGTCGCTCGACGATGTAGTGACTTACATCGCCAAGGCTGTAGCAAAACGTGCAGAAAAAGGCAATAACTTCGGTACAGTCCTCATTCCTGAAGGTATCATCGAATTCATCCCAGCCATCAAGAAGCTCATCGCTGAGCTCAACGACGTGCTCGCATCACCAGAGGCTGGAACCATCAACAGTGCCAACGAACAGATCGAGTTCGTGAAGCAGCACATCTCCAGAGAGAACCTCGCTACGTTCCTCTCTCTCCCAGCAGACGTGGCTGCACAGTTGGCACTCGATCGCGACCCACACGGAAATGTACAGGTATCGCTCATCGAGACCGAAAAACTCCTCTCACGCATGGTGGCAGACAAGCTCGCTGTTTGGAAGAAGTCTGGCAAGTATGTCGGCAAGTTCGGTTCTCAGCACCACTTCTTCGGCTACGAAGGTCGTTGTGCCGCTCCATCTAACTACGATGCAGACTACTGCTACTCACTCGGATATAACGCATCTCGCCTCATTGCCAACGGCAAGACTGGCTACATGTCTATCATCAAGAATACCACAGCACCTGCTGCCGAGTGGATTGCAGGCGGTGTGCCAATCACGATGATGATGAACCTCGAGAAGCGCAACGGCAAAATGAAGCCCGTGATTCGCAAGGCACTTGTTGAACTCGACGGCGCTCCATTCAAGTACTTTGCAGCACATCGTGAAGAGTGGGCAAAGGAAACAGCCTACATATATCCTGGTCCTATCCAGTACTGGGGACCAACAGAGGTTTGCGACCAGCCAACCGTTACGCTTCAGTTGGAGAAGGCTAAGTAATGCCCACTAAGCGTAAAACCACAAGACGCAAGAAGAAAGGCACACGACGAAATCCACTTCGCCGTGTGCCTTCTTATGTCTTATGGACTGCGCTCGGCATCATCGTTGTTGCCTACATCGCCTTCTTCTACAACACTTTCGTAGGTCCCTACTCTTTCCGTTGGAAGGCACTCTACGGACACGTCATCTACCCTGATGGCAAGGTGAGAGGTCTCGATATCTCCCACTATCAAGGCGACATTAACTGGAACAAACTTCGTAACGCCCAGATACAGGGCGTGCCTGTGTCCTTCGTCTTTATCAAAGCTACTGAAGGCACCAGCATTTGGGATGAGAACTTCAACCAGAATTTCCACAACGCCAAGAAGAACGACATTGTTCGTGGCGCTTACCATTACTTCAGTCCTTCCTCATCCGGCAAGGAACAAGCCAAGCATTTCTGCAAGATGGTGCAACTCGATGAGCACGATCTTCCTCCTGTTCTCGATGTCGAGGAACTTGGTGACTGCACCCCCACCCAACTCAGGCGCGAGGTACTTCATTGGATGAACCACGTCGAGAAGCATTATGGCGTCACCCCCATCCTCTATACCGGCTACAAGTTCCGCACCACCTACCTCAACACCCCAGAGTTCGATAAATATCCCTACTGGATAGCCCACTACTACGTCGATAGCCTCGAATACAAAGGCGAATGGGCCTTCTGGCAACACACCGACGTGGGCAAGGTCGATGGTATCAGCGGCAATGTCGATATCAACGTTTTCAAAGGCGACTATCAAGATCTCATGGATCTCACCATCAAAGAGCAAGACTAACATTTTCCATCTTTTATCTTCTATGCTCTACCTCTACGCAGACATCCTCATCACTCCCTATTCCGAAGCTACGTGCGACGTTCTCTCCGCCCTCTTGGGCGACATCGGTTTCGATTCCTTCGAGATGACCGAAACGGGTATCAAGGCATACATTCCCCAAGAACTATTCGACGAGACAAGCCTTCAAGCCACCCTACACAACCTCTTCATTCCCGACGTCACCTGCACCTATACACTCCACCCCCTCGAAAACAAAGATTGGAACGCTGAGTGGGAGCAGAATGGCTTCGACCCCATCCTCGAACGCGAGTTCGGCATACGGCTCAATCCCCGCATGGCCTTCGGTTCAGGCTCCCATGAAACCACCTACCAAATCACTTCTTTCCTGCTCCAACAAGACTTCACTGGCCAGCGTGTGCTTGATATGGGCACTGGCACGGGCGTCTTAGGCATAGCGATGGCGATGCGTGGCGCACAAGAAATCGTGGCCATCGACATCGACGAGTTCAGCGTGGAGAATGCCCGCGAGAACTTCGCCCTCAATCATATATATAATAATGTGTCCGTGCAACTCGGCGACGCCTCCGTCATCGAAGGCACTTTCCACACCATCGTTGCCAACATCCACAAGAACATCCTCACCGCTGACATGCCCACCTACGTGCAGCACCTCGTCCCCCACGGCACCCTCATCATCTCTGGTTTCTTCACCGACGACATCCCTGCAATGACTGATGTCGCCCACCGAAATCACCTCACCGTTAGCCAAACACTTCAGCAAAACAACTGGGCAGTCATGGTGCTCCTTTCCTAAGCTACTTGCGAAACTATTCGTATAATTTCTCTTTGATGTCAAATGTTACCTTTGGATTTGCCCTTAGGCACACGACAAAATGCCCTTAGGCACACAACCATTTGCCTAAGGGCACATGACGACGCGCCTCTGGGCATCTTCCCGATTAAGCTGAGTCAAACTCCCTATTTACCTAGCTCAAGTTCCTTTTTGAGTTGGGTGGATGCCTCTACCCTATAATGGCGAAAAGTTTCCTTACGACTAACGGTGGGTTACATTACGACAAAAGGGTGGTTTCCTTACGAGAAACCACCCTTTTGTTTACTTCTGTCAAAAGTTAATCAATAGAGCTCCTTCTTTTTGACGCGATAGTATCATACGTCATCCAGCAGAGGTCGCTTATTAAGACAGAGATGATTACGATTTCCACTAACCCATCCCTTCATCATCAAAAAACATTGCCTCCAAAATCATTGGATACATTGCAGACAACGTAGGTTGTTCGCCAACTGGGCAGTGGAACTGACACCCATCAATAGCGAGGTGACTCCCTTTTGCTGGAGAATCCAAGCGAGAGCCATCTCGGCAAGTGTCTCGCCGCGTTCATGGGCTTGTTCGTTCCATTGTTGCAACTGCACCAGCAGTTCGGGCGTGAGCATCGATTCCTTCAGGAACTTGCCTTTTGACATCCTACTATCTTTGGGGATGCCTTTCAGGTAACGATCAGTGAGCAGGCCCTGTGCCAACGGCGAGAAGGAGATGAACCCGATGCCCTCTTGGGCACAGAAATCAAGGATGCCTTCTTCCATCGGAGCACGATCAAGCATATTCAGACGTCCCTGATAGATGAGCAATGGCACATCGCGCTCCCTCAGATAATTTGTGGCGAAACGAGTTGCTTCTAATGGCCAGCGGCTTATACCCACATAGAGCGCCTTCCCCTGCCGGACGACATCGACAAGTGCCTGTAGCGTCTCTTCCAATGGAGTCTCAGGATCGTAGCGGTGACTATAAAAGAGGTCAACATAATCCAGTTTCATGCGCCGCAGAGATTGGTCGAGCGATGCCATCAGATACTTTCGACTGCCCCAATTGCCATATGGTCCTGGCCACATGTCGTAACCGGCTTTCGTGGAGATAAAGAGTTCATCACGATAGGGACGAAAGTCCTCATCCATCAGTCGCCCCAGCGTTTCCTCAGCAGAACCGTAGGGCGGACCGTAGTTGTTCGCCAAATCGAAATGCGTGATGCCGTGGTCAAAAGCATAACGGGTAATCTCACGACTGCGTTCATAAGAATCAACACTGCCAAAGTTGTGCCAGAAGCCAATACTAATTTTAGGCAACAGCACCCCAGAACGTCCGCAACGTTCATATTTCATACCACATTCGTAGCGGTTGCTGTTAGCAGAATACTGCCCTTCCATTTGCGTTTGTAATCAATTGATATTTCGCCTGTTGTTCGAATGTATGGAATTAATACCCCAAGTTCTCCCCTACCAGCACGACGACATGACGGCCCTTGGGTGAGTTTCTGAGGAAATGAACATAGTTGCAGATAGATTCTGGAGAGTTGCAGTTGTGGCACACACCATCGATTTGGCAAGGTGTCGTGATGTCAAATCGGGCTGCATTAATGGGTGCAGCCGTTCCTCTCACCCTCGCAAGAGCCGCCTCCATCGTTTGAGCCACTTTATTCAAGCCGACGACAAAAATCACCTTCTTCGGTCCCCAAGTAATGGCAGCCACTCGGTTGCCATTGCCGTCAATGTTCACGATAACGCCATCCTCAGAGATGGCATTGGCACTGGTGAGGTACACATCTGCCGAAAAAGCCTTCTCATAGATAGCCAGAGCCTCATCAGGCGTCTTTGCCAAATCACGGTCAAGGACCTCCAAAGCCCTTCTGCTTCTCAGCACATCAGGAATCCCCAGATCGCGGATAGTCATGGAGCCGCCCCAGGTCACGTAACTTCCATCCTCAATCAGTTCAGATACTTTTTTCACTGCCTCTTCAGCCGTCGGGCAATAGAAGCCCTCGATGTGGCGGCGTTGCAGGTTCTTGATAACCGTCTTTGCAAGACGCTCATTTCTTTGTTCTTGTGGTGTCATACTTGGTTTGTTTAGTTTTGAATATTCATTGATGAATCGTGATTAATCATTAGATTTTGAACCATTTCTTTTTCAGCCATTCACGAACAGGCAAGTCGTATAGTTTATAGGCTCCGTATGCCACGAGAATGGCGAGGACAAAGATGCATACAGACACGAAGATATGTGTGCAGAGAGGTGCATCTCTATGACTATCCACCCACGACATCTGCATATAGATGAGTGGGTAGTGCGTGATGTAAAGGGGATAGGAAATTTCGCCCAGAAAGCGATTGATGACTTCTGACTTGTCACCTTTCACACTGCTGCCAGCACCGACGGCTACAATCAGCGGGAAGCAGACGAGGATGCAAAAAGCTTCGTACAGTCCGTTTGTCCAACGCGCCTCGCCCTCAGTGCCCAAGCCCATCCAAGGCATACATAACAGCACCACGATAGCCAATGAGCACCACCAGAAGCCATGCTTAAAGTTGAGCCTTTTGTCACCACCATTCATAAGGCGCGAAACGAGCAATCCGCAGAAGAAAGGATATAGCAAACGGGTGAGACCTACCTGAAGCTGATCAGGAGTGGTGCTCCAGCCACCAACAACGGTATAGGAAGCCCAACTGCGTTCCTCAAGAAATCCAGTTATGTCGATATTCAGACAGAGGATGATGGTAAGGGCGGCAAAGATAGCGACGCAGATGCCCAATGCCACCTTTGAGAACTTGCGGATGATGAGTGCGTAGAGGATATTGGCAATATACTCCCATTGCAGCGTCCATGCAGGGCCGTTCAGAGGATTGGTCTCAGCCCATCCTCGGATGTCCATCGTGTTAGGCAAAGGAATCAGGGTGAAGCACCACAGCATCACCAACATCACCATCCACCAAGGTGTCTCCTCAATCATTGGAAACTCACCACAACTGCCGAAGTAGAACATGATAGCGCCCAAAAATGTGCCGAAAATCACCATTGGGTGCAGGCGGATAAGACGGCGCTTGAAAAAAGCCCATGTTGACATTTTGTTCCATCTATCGTCGTAGGCATATCCAATGACGAAGCCCGACAGCACAAAAAAGAAATCCACAGCCAAATAGCCATGATTGATTGGCTGGTCAGGAGCCATGTGGAAATAGGTTTCAAACAAGTGGAAGGCCACCACCAGCATGGCAGCCACACCACGCAATCCGTCGAGGATCTCATAGCGCGGTTTTGAGGCAAGATAAGTATTGTTATTTGTCATATTGGTGGCGAAGGTACAAAAAATCCTCCATATTATATATATAATACAGAGTTTTTTTTCAAAATGTGCATCTTTACCGACCAATTAAACATTTGCATTGAACAACAATTGGTCGTGCAGGATGCCGTTAAATTGTAGTGTAAGAAATCAGGAGACGACCACCGTCAATGCGTGCCTGGAATCCGTGGCGACGCTCAGGTGTAAGGGTGACGGTAGCTCGGGAACCGTACCGCTCGTGCAGCAGAAGGGCAAGGATGCCCATGTTGAGGCGGAGATTGATTTCCAGACCAGGATGGATGCGTCCATCAGCGGTTTTGAGCATGTCAATGCCAACAGGCCCGTGATAGGCAATGCGAGACAAATGGTGCCGATGATAATCGACGAGCCTATCAAGAAGATTTCCAAACGTCACATCCGCCCCACCAAGAATGCGCGCCATCAGTTCATCCTGACTCTCCACATAATTATATCCATACACTCCTTGCTCGCCAGCATGGAACACCGACCAGCCGAGGAAGTCAACGCTGTGGTCGGCATGAATGAAAAACTCCATAGCGAAGTCCAGCACCTTGTCGGCATAGAATCTATCGACCAAGAATCCTCCTTGCGATGAGAGAAAACCCTGCAAGCGCTGCCTCGTATGTTCATCGTAGGAAGAGGACACAAACACGCCGCGCCCCGACGATGACCACGGAGACTTGAAAATCAGTGGAAAGTTTTCGTTATGGTTAAAGTTAAGGTTATCGTTATCCTTAAATCTCATCTCCCCGCCCAAGAGTCGTTCGTCGGGGATGTCGGACAATAACCGCTGAATATATCCGCAAGCGAACTCCCTGCTCGACAACCGTCTCACCTCGCTAAGCCATTCGTCCGTCGGCAACATTTCCACGGGAATGCCCATCAGCTTGTATCGCTGCTTCGTCGCCAGACTCCATCCCCACGGCCCAGCGAACCTCGTGTCTTCCCACACCCATGCCAAATCCGCCAAATCCGCCTCCATCTGCTGAATGCGGCGGGGAGGCAGATACTGACGCACATTAGCCGCCAGTGCCATATCGTTGGAACAATTGAATATGCTCGGAAGTTTCATGGAGCAAAAGTACGACTTTTTCGGAGATAATACATCCCATTCTACACATAAATCCGAATCTATTTGTTTTTTCGCACATTTAATCCTACCTTTGCACATCATCAATCAACAAATGATTTATCCACAGACATACGAACAAAAGATCGGGTTCGACCAAATCAGGAGTCGGCTCACGGCGCTCTGCCTTTGTCCATTGGGCGAAGGACGGGTGAACGACATGGCCTTCTCCATCAACTTCGATGACATCCGCCGGCAAGTGAAGCAGACCATGGAGATGGTGCGCATCCTGCAGGAGGAAGACTTTCCCGATCAAAACTTCTTCGACGTCCGCCCTTCGCTGAAGCGCATCCGCATTCAGAACACATGTCTGGACGTGGAGGAGCTGTTCAATCTGCAACGCTCCCTCAATACTATATATAATGTGGTGACGTTCCTGCATCGATGCTCGGATGAGGAGAACACGATCCCCGTCTTCCCGCATCTCTATGCCTTGACACAGGAAGTGAAGACCTATCCGCAGATGGTAAAGCGCATCGACCAGATTCTGGACAAGTACGGCCATGTGAAGGACACGGCATCACCCGCCCTCTTGCAAATTCGCAAGGAGCTGGCATCGACGGCAGGAAGCGTGTCCCGTGCGCTGCATAATATCCTAAAGTCAGCAAAGGGAGAAGGACTCATTGACAAAGATGTATCCCCCACCCTTCGTGATGGTCGTCTGGTCATCCCTGTGGCTCCAGCCATGAAAAGGAAAATCCGAGGCATCGTACACGACGAGTCGGATACGGGTCGGACGGTCTTCATCGAGCCAGCCGAAGTAGTGGAGGCAAACAACAAAATTCGCGAGTTGGAGAGCGAAGAACGGAAGGAAATCAACCGCATTTTGATGGAGTTCACCCAGACGGTACGACCCGAAGTAGAGGACATGCTCCAGAGCTATGAATTTTTGGCACAAATTGATTTCATCCGTGCCAAGGCGAAATTCGCCATCATCACCAACAGCACCGAGCCACGCATGGAAAACAAGCAAGTGCTCGATTGGGCAATCGCCGTACATCCACTATTGGAGTTGAGATTCAAGAACGAAGAAGGAGGCGCTCGTAAAGTCGTTCCCCTTGACATCACGCTGAATCAGAAGCAGCGCATCCTGCTCATCTCAGGACCCAATGCCGGAGGAAAATCCGTCTGTCTCAAGACCACGGGACTGCTGCAATACATGTTCCAATGTGGCATGCCTGTACCAGTTGCAAAGAGCAGCATCTTCGGCATCTTTCGCAGCATCTTCATCGACATCGGCGACGAGCAGAGTCTGGAGAACGACCTCTCCACTTACTCGTCTCACCTGCTCAACATGAAGAACATGATGAAGCATTGCGACGGAAAGAGCCTCATTCTCATCGATGAGTTCGGCGGCGGCACCGAGCCTCAGATTGGTGGCGCGATGGCAGAGGCGATGCTGAAAGTCTTCAACAAAAAGCATGCCTACGGTGTCATCACCACCCACTATCAGAATCTGAAGCATTATGCCCAGGAGACCGAAGGCATCGTGAACGGTGCCATGCTCTACGACCGCCAACTCATGCAGCCCCTCTTCCAACTATCCATCGGTAACCCCGGCAGTTCGTTCGCTATCGAAATTGCTCGCAAGACAGGTATCCCCGATGAGGTCATAAAGGATGCCAGCGACATCGTTGGCAAGGACTATATCAACTCCGACAAGTATCTGCAGGACATCGTGCGCGACAAACGATATTGGGAACAGAAACGCCAGAGCATCCATCAGCATGAGAAGCAGATGGAACAAACCATCCAGCGCTACGAGGAGGATATCCAGCGACTGCACGACGAACGCAAGACCATCATCGCCCGTGCCAAGGAGGATGCCGAGCAGATGCTCAAGGATTCAAATGCCAAAATCGAACAGACCATACGCGACATCAAGGAGGCACAGGCTGAGAAAGAGCGCACCCGACTGATTCGTCAAGACCTCGCTGATTTCAAGCAGGACATCCGCGAGATCAATCCAGACCTCGCCGACGAGAAGATTCGAAGACAGATGGAGAAGCTCATGGCTCGTCGCAAACGGAAGGAGGAGAAGAAGGGCAAGGGAAAGGAAAACACTACAAGCCCCAAGCCATCCTCCACCGAACAAACCCATTCAGAGACTCGACCGCTCCAAGCAGACGATTACGTAAGGATGAAAGGTCAAACGACTATCGGGCAAATCCAAAAAATCAACGGCAACGAGGCAACGGTCATCTTCGGGCATATCACCACGAACGTGAAACTTAACCGCCTCGAACCTGCGGAGGCTCCCAAGAAGGAGAAGAACGTTGCCGCCACTTTCATCAGTGTGCAGACACGCAACGAAATCCGCGACACCACCCTCAACTTCAAGGAGCAGCTCGACGTGCGTGGCATGCGTGGCGATGAAGCCATCCAAGCCGTCACTTACTTTATCGATGATGCCCTCGTGGCTCGAGCCTCTCGCGTGAAAATTCTTCACGGCACTGGCACCGGAGCCCTCAAGACCGTCATTCGCCAATACCTCAATACCATGCCCCCCGTTGCCGACTTCTATGATGAAGACATCCGCTTCGGAGGGGCTGGCATCACCATTGTAGAACTCGTATAACCAGCCCATGCGCTAAACGATATTTATAATAATAGAAGATATGAAGAATATTATAACATTGATGATTGCTTGCGCCGTCCTAACAACCCATGCACAGACAACCGACAGCCTCGTGGCACCGGTTGCCCCGACATATCCCCATCTGACACCCATCTCCTCGATGGCAGACCTCAATGCCGATGTCATGTCGCTCCAGTTCAGCAAAGCCGATGCCGCTGCTAAAAAACAAATCCAAGCAGCCAAACGCAAACGGCAATCGACCACCGAATATGACAATGTGGTGGCTATTTGCCGTAAAGGTGAAAGTGGATTGAGGGGCGTTGACCGCATCATCATTGTTGATAGCGTTGTGGTCGATAAGAAGGCTTTTCTCAAGGCTTATCCAATTTCACCCGACCTTGGAACTTTGACCCTCTCTGACAAAGGCGACATTGTGCAGTACCAAACCCAACTCAACGGTATGGTACTTCTCCCTGTGCAGATGGCAGATACAACTCTTCTGCAAATCCATCGCGGCTATGTGGAGAACGGACGCTTGACAGAAAACGAACCCATCGAAGGTCTCGGCATTGACGGCGACATCAATTATCCCTTCCTCATGCCCGACGGACAAACTTTCTACTTTGCTGCTCGCTCTGACGATGGCTACGGCAACTACGACCTCTACGCTACTCGCTACGACAGTGACTCCAAGCAATTCTATCACGCTGAGAACATGGGATTTCCCTACAACTCCTACGCCAACGACTACATGCTCGTCATCGATGAAAGTGCCAATCTCGGATGGTTCGCCAGCGACCGCTACCAACCCTCTGGCAAGGTCTGTATCTATACCTTCATTCCCAACGAATCGCGCCAAACCATCGACTACGAGACTGCCGACCTCTCGGAACTTCGCGTCATGGCATCCTTGCGTCCTCTTGCATCCATCCCTCTCACCGATGAACAGAAGCAAGAAAAAGCCGCAGCAAAGAAACGCATCTCAACGCTCACTTCTCGCCTCTCACCTCTTACCTCTCATAAAGACTTTGAGTTTGTTCTCAACGATGCCAAGACTTGTTATACACTCAACGACTTTAAGTCATCAGAAGCCAAGAAACAATGCACTGACTGGCTCCAGAAATCCAAGAACCTGACCACCCTCAACGAGCAATTGCAACAATTACGCGAGACCTCCTCGTCATCCCGTCAGCAAATCCTCAACCTCGAAGCTCGCATCATCGAACTACAAACAGAAGTGCATCAATTGGAGAAATCGATCCGAAAAACTGAACTCTCCCAATAACTCCCCAACATGAAGACTTTTCCTCCTTCCGAACTTATCATCAACGAAGACGGTTCAGCATTCCATCTGCACCTCCGTCCCGAACAGCTCGCCGACCGAGTCATCCTTGTGGGTGACCCAGGTAGAGTGAGTACCGTCGCATCCCATTTCTCCGAACAAGAATGCGAAGTGTCCAGCCGTGAATTTCATAGCATCACAGGCACTTATCAAGGCAAGCGCATCACTGTCCTCTCCACAGGAATCGGCTGCGACAACATCGACATCGTCATGACCGAACTCGATGCTCTCGCCAACATCGACTTCAACACCCGTACGGAGAAGTCTGAACACCGAAGTCTGACCATCGTCCGCATCGGCACCTGCGGAGGTCTGCAACCCTTCACCCCAACAGGCTGTTTCATTGCTTCTGTGAAGAGCATTGGTTTCGATGGACTGCTCAACTATTATGATGGACGGAACAACGTATGCGATTTGACATTAGAGGAAGCTTTTAAGCAGCACATGAACTGGAACCCCATCAAAGGTTCCCCTTATGTAGCTATCGCCAATTCTGACCTGATTAACCAAATTGCACAAGACGATATGGTGCGCGGATACACTATTGCCTGTGGAGGTTTTTATGGTCCACAAGGTCGCCAAATTCGCCTGAAAATTCAAGACCCCCAGCAAAACGAAAAGGTGGAGGCTTTTGAGTATGACGGTCTAAAAATCTGCAATTTCGAGATGGAATCCTCTGCCCTCGCAGGCCTTTCCTCTCTGCTCGGTCATCGTGCGATGACCTGTTGCATGGTCATCGCCAACCGATACACCACCGAGATGAATACGGAATACAAAAATACTATCGATACACTCATCCAAAAAGTATTAGACCGCATATAGATGAACGAAACGATTTGTGCCATAGCCACAGCTTCTGGTGGTGCATTAGGAATCATCCGCATCTCTGGAGAACAATCTCTGGAGATTCTTTCCCTGATTTTCAGCAAGGACTTGACAACCGCCAAGCCCAACACCATTCACTATGGGCACATTGCCGACATTGATGAAGTGCTCGTTTCCGTTTTCCGTGCTCCTCACAGTTACACAGGTGAAGAGTCCGCGGAAATCTCCTGTCACGGCTCCACCTATATATTAAATAAGGTTTTAGAACTTCTCGTCCAAAACGGTTGTCGCATGGCCAATCCTGGCGAGTTCACCCAACGTGCTTACCTCAATGGAAAACTCGATCTCTCCCAGGCCGAAGCCGTTGCCGACCTCATTGCCTCCACCAACCAAGCCACCCACCATCTTGCCATGAGCCAACTTCGTGGTGGCATCTCCACCGAACTCGGTCGTCTGAGAGAACAACTTCTCAAACTCACTTCTCTCCTCGAACTCGAACTCGACTTCTCCGACCATGAAGACCTCGAATTCGCCGACCGTGCAGAACTTTTGGAACTCGCCCAACGCATTGATGTCCACATCACCCATTTGGCAGAAACTTTCCATGCAGGCAATGCAATTAAGAATGGCATCCCTGTTGCCATCGTCGGAGCACCCAATGTAGGTAAATCGACCCTCCTCAATGCCCTTGTCGGTGAAGAACGCGCCATTGTTAGTGACATTCAAGGTACGACACGCGATGCCATTGAAGACACCATCCAACTCGGAGGTATCACCTTCCGATTCATCGACACCGCAGGCATTCGCCACACGTCTGACCAAATCGAACTCATGGGCATCGATCGCTCCCTTGCCGCCGCCCAACGTGCCACCATCATTCTGATGATGACAGAGCCAGGTGTCCCCTACCCCGACATTCCCGTCCGTCAAGACCAGACTGTCATCCGAATCGAAAATAAGACCGAAGCCTTCCAAGCAAAATATGGCGTCGGACTCGACCATCTCCGACAACAGCTTATCGATTCAGCCCCCAAGACCTCAGCGAACGACGTCATTATCACCAATGCCCGCCACTACGAAGCCCTCACTTGCGCTCACTCACACCTTCAACGCGTACTTAACGGCCTCTATCAACACCTCAGCGGTGACCTTCTTTCCGAAGACCTTCGTCTCACCCTCGACACCCTTGCCGAAATCACTGGCGGTCAAATCACCCCCCACGAAGTCTTAGAAAACATCTTTAAAAACTTTTGCGTGGGTAAGTAGTTCGTCTGCGGTTTCAAAAAAGGGAGAACGCGATTATCTAAGAATACAAGCAATGACACTACAAGAAGCTATTGAAGCCCGGCATAGTGTAAGGGCATACAAAAACGAGCCTTTGGCAGATGATGTAGTAAAGGCATTGGAAGAGCAGATTGCCATTCTGAATCGTGAAGGCAAGCTGCATATGCAGTTGATCCTTAACGAGCCAAAGGCATTCCAAGGGACAATGGCCAAATATGGGAAGTTTCGTAATGCCAACAACTATAT
>Ga0310786_10000365_pt1 | contig 73395 bp, 64 predicted proteins | sample AusTroGonzalo_MG_FD_203881 | JGI IMG/M metagenome (GOLD analysis project Ga0310786, IMG submission 203881) | Bovine rumen microbial communities from tropical cattle in Woodstock, Queensland, Australia - Gonzalo_03 (v2) (version 2) | ecosystem: Host-associated > Mammals > Digestive system >... | reverse complement strand
CAGGCATTAAGGGGAATGTTGATTTCGACATCTACAACGGCTCTATGTACGACCTTCGAAAAATGACTATCGGAGCCCGAGAACTGATAGGCGAGGATGCCTACAGCGACTAATAGCAAAAAAAACCTGCCTCTATAGTGAAATAAGGGCAGGTTATTATTAAATACTCCGTTGTTATTTTCAAATACTCCGTTGCTATTGTTCTTATCCGTTCATTGACAGCAGGAACTCTTCGTTCGAGTGAGTCTGAACCAAACGGTCGCGAACCGTATTCATTGCCTCGATGGGGTTCATCTCTGCAATATACTTGCGCATAATCCACATGCGGTTCAGCGTGGTCTGATCCTGTAGTAAATCGTCGCGACGAGTAGAAGACTGTACCAAGTTGAGTGCTGGGAACACGCGCTTGTTAGACAACATGCGGTCGAGCTGAATCTCAGAGTTACCTGTTCCTTTGAACTCCTCGAAAATAACTTCGTCCATCTTAGAACCAGTATCTACAAGTGCTGTGGCAATGATAGTCAGCGAACCGCCTCCCTCAATATTACGTGCAGCACCAAAGAAGCGCTTGGGCTTCTGCAACGCATTGGCATCGACACCACCAGTCAGTACCTTACCGGAAGCAGGACTAACGGTGTTGTATGCACGAGCTAAACGTGTGATAGAGTCGAGGAAGATGACGACATCGTGTCCGCATTCCACCATACGCTTAGCCTTTTCCAGGACGATACCGGCAATCTTTACGTGACGGTCGGCAGGCTCGTCGAAGGTTGATGCGATAACCTCAGCATTCACAGTACGAGCCATATCCGTTACCTCCTCAGGACGCTCGTCAATGAGCAACATCATGATGTATGCCTCAGGATGGTTGGCAGCAATAGCGTTGGCAATATCCTTCATCAGAATGGTCTTACCAGTCTTTGGCTGGGCCACGATAAGTGCACGCTGACCTTTACCGATAGGAGCAAAGAGGTCGACAATACGTACTGAAGGATTCGTAGTTGCCTTATCGCCGCAAAGCGTGAATTTTTCCTCTGGGAAAAGTGGTGTCAGGTGCTCGAAAGCCACGCGGTTACGTACCTCGTGAGGCTGACGTCCGTTAATGGCATTGACATTGCACATAGCAAAATACTTCTCATTGTCATGAGGCGGGCGAACGGTGCATTCCACGACGTCACCAGTCTTCAGCGAATACTTCTTAATCTGCTGGGGCGAAACATAGATGTCATCAGGCGACGAAAGATAGTTGTAGTCGCTTGAACGCAGGAAACCATATCCGTCCTGCAACACCTCAAGTACACCATTACCAGTAATCAGGTCTTCGAAGTCGAAGGTATCGTTACTTCTGCCAACAGGATGATCCATCTGCATAACAGGTTCAGAAGCTTGCTGCTGTGTCATAGGACGGTCAAACATGTCAAGGGTGGGGATGGCTGCCTCGTCTTCAATAGGCAAGTCTACCTTCACAATAAAATCGGTACCATCACCTGGATCACCTTCCCAAACGTCCTCACCAACTTCGTCTCTCAACTCTTCGCTTTCAACCTGATTGCGCTGAACCATCTTTTCTTGCAGCTGGTTCAGCATTTCTTCGTTTACTTGTGGCTCGTCAGCGACTTGTGCGGCCTCAGGAATGATGTCCGCCTGCTCTGCTGGTGCTTCCTGCTCCTTAAAGTCAAGGGTCGTTTCTGTAGCCTGAGCTTCTTGTGCTTTTGCAGCTTCTTCAGCAGCAATAGCTTCCAACTCCTTCTTCGACTTGCGACCACGCTTCTTTGGAGCGGGCTTTTCGGCTTCCTCTTTTACTTCTGCCTTTGAATTCTCTGCAGCAGCCTGTTCTGCTGCTTCCTGTTCAGCAAATAGTGAATCGAGCGAAGGCTTCTTCACCTTCTTAGTAGCTTTTGCGTCAAGACTCTCAGCGTCTGTGCCATTAACAGTATATACCTTACTATTATCTTTAGTTATACGCGTGCGCTTGCGCTTGGGCGTAGCTACACCCGCTGCCGAGTTTTCAGCAGCTTTGTCGAGAATGGCGTAAATGACATTTTCCAATTCGTCATTCTGCGACACTTTAATACCTAATTCTGCAGCTACCTCCATTAATTCGGGGATAGGCAGTTTTTCTAATTCTTCCTTTGTGTACATAGTGATTATATACAGTGATTTGTATGATACTTCTTGATTGAAAAAAGAAAACTCTGGAAAGAATGCTCCATCATTGTGGAGTCATGTTTTCGGAAATTCGACTGCAAAGGTACAAAAAAGATTCTGAAACTCCAAATCTTTCAGAATCTTTTTGCACTATGACAGGAAAAACAATTAAAAGACGGCCTTAACAATCTTCCGAACATTGTCCGTCTTAGCCATTGTATAATAATGAATGGCTGGAACACCGTGTTCCAATAGGTCACGACTTTGTGCGATAGCCCATTCGATGCCAATCTGGTAAGCTGCATCGGCACTCTTGGCTTTGTTCAGTTCGCTGACCAGTGCTTGGGGAATGTCGATATGGAACGAACGAGGCAGCAAATCTATCTGTCGCTGACTGGAAATAGGCTTTAAGCCAGGAATAATGGGTACCTTGATGCCTGCGTTGCGAACCTTCTCAATGAATTGATAATACTGATTATTGTCGAAGAACATCTGAGTGACGATATAGTCGGCACCTGCCTCCACCTTCTGTTTCAGATTGTTGATGTCTGTATCCAGATTGGCAGCTTCGTAGTGCTTCTCAGGATAGGCAGCCACACCCACACAGAAATCCGTTGGAAGACCATTCTTCACCGTTGGGTCCAGGTATTGTCCCTGATTCAGGTTGTGAATCATTCCTACCAACTCTGAACTATGGCTGAAACCATCGGGCTCTGGAATGAAGAAACGCTGTCCTGGGATGGCGTCGCCACGTAGCGCCACGACGTTTTGAATACCCAGAAAATGCAGGTCGAGCAGTTCACTTTCAACTTTGCTGCACGATGCACCGCCACAGATGACGTGCGGCACAATCTCCAGTTGTGGATAGCGGCGCATAATGGCTGCTACAATGGCTACCGTACCAGGTCGCTTGGCTACTGTCATCTTCGTGAATGTTCCGTCGCTGTTGGGCACATATTCTACCTCGTCGCGATGACATGTGACGTTGATAAACGGTGGCTCGAACTCCATCAACGGATCGATGCTGTCGTAGAGTCGGGTAACGTCGCTACCCTTCAAGGGTGGTACCAGTTCGAAACTGGCAAACGGACGTCGTGAACTGTTCAGAATGTCGATAACTTTCATATTTCTTGTTTTCTTTTGTCGTTATGTTGGAATATCGTTATATCGGTATTTCGTTATTTCGATGATTGCTTCGCAATGTATTTTGAGAGCAGCTGTTCGCCCTCTGCTACGCTGATGCCGCGGCGCTGGCAGTAGTCGGTCAACTGGTCCTCGTCGATGCGCCCTACAGAGAAATAGCGGGCGTCAGGATGACAGATGAAGAGTCCGCAGATCGACGTCGATGGCTGTATGGAGTAGTGGTCGGTCAACGTCACGTCTAGCTGGCGCTCAGCATCCAACAAGTCGAACACGATGCGTTTTAGTGAGTGGTCAGGACAAGTGGCATAGCCGAAGGCAACTCTTAAAGTTGAGAGTTTAGAGTTTAGCGTTGAGAGTTTTTCCGCGCAGGCTTCCGCCAGTCGGGCACAGATAGCATGGTTCATCAGCCGTGCGGCTTCGTCGGCAGGTTGCTTCTTGGGACGAGCCACAATGGTAAAAAGTCCCAACGGGGTAGGGTGCTCCTCGTCGTAGTAGTCTGCCAAACACAGGTAGTGTCCTGTGGCACTCTGGCTGCGCAGCATGGGCAGCACGGTACCGCCGTCTTCCTCGCTGGCAGAACCAGCGAGCACAATATCGTTGCCGCGACGTGTGGCGGGAACAAAGCGCAGCAGGGCTTGTACCTCTATCGTACCTTGTTCTATGGCGCATTGCAGACAATCCTGACCTTCCTTCATCGTGCGCTCGGCCTCAGGGTTCACCAGTAACTGTTGCAGCGTCTCACCCTTAAATCCCCAGAACAACAGGAACATGCGCCAGTCAATCATCGACAGTAAGTCCGTGATGTTGACCGTTCCGGAATATTCAGAATATTCTGATAATCCGTTTAATCCGTGCCATCCGTGGTTCAATACTGGTGCCTTGCTGTTGGCTTCTGCATAGGGCGTCAGCGGAGTGTGGTGCTCTTCATAGGCTTCACGCAGCGTCTGCTGCTCAGCCTTGATCTGAGTAATGGTTGTCTCTGCATCCATCTGCAGGTGTTTGGCCAACAGGGAGGTTTGCGAGGCATCGCCGCCATGCACCACACAACCGTCGTATAGCGGAGCTAGCTTCACGGCAGTATGTACCAACGATGTGGTGGCACCGCCAACTACGATGGGCACCTGCAGGCCCTCTTTCTGGAACAGCAGGCATAGCTGTTCCATTTCCTTCAGCGATGGGGTGATGAGTCCGCTGATGCCCACCAGACAAGGCTTCCGCTTCTTTGTCTCTTCCAAAATAGTTTCGTTGGGCACCATCACGCCCAGGTCTACGACATCGAAGCCGTTACAACCCAGAACGATGCCCACAATGTTTTTGCCGATGTCGTGCACGTCGCCATTGGCAGTAGCCAGTACCACGCAGGGGCGTTCCGTCTTCTGCGCACCCTGTTCCTCGTCGATGTAGGGCTGCAGCAGGGCTACGGCATCCTTCATCACCTTGGCCGACTTCACCACCTGCGGCAGAAACATCTTGCCTTCTCCAAACAGCTGACCGATGTGCTCCATGGCCTGCATCAGCGGTTGTTCTATTACGTCGATGGGACGGCCGTACTTCTGCAGTGCCTCGGGGATGTCGTCTGCCAGATGGCTGTTGTCGCCTTTGCTCAAGGCGTAAGTCAGTCGTTCTTCGATGGTCTTGCTGCGCCAGGATTCAGCGGCTTGCTCAGCTGTCGTGTTCTCGCTGGCAGAACCAGCGAGAACAGTGGCTGCCAGCGTAATCAGGCGCTCCGTGGCGTCGTCGTCGGTGTTCAGGATGACGTCTTCCACCGCTTTCAATAGCGTGGGTTCTATATCGTCGTACACCTGCAGCATGCCAGGGTTGACGATGGCCATGTCCAGACCTTCGCGGATAGCATGGTAAAGGAATACCGAGTGCATGGCCTCGCGGACCTTATTGTTTCCACGGAAACTGAACGACAGGTTGCTCACACCGCCGCTGGTCTTCGCCTGTGGCAGGTGCTGCTTGATCCAACCCACGGCGCGTATAAAGTCAACACCGTATGCCTGGTGTTCTTTCAGTCCCGTTCCTACGGACAGGATGTTCACGTCGAATATGATATCCTGTGGTGGGAAACCGATGCCAGTCAATAGTTGATAAGCGCGTTCTGCAATGGCTATCTTACGTTCGTAGGTCGTGGCTTGTCCCTCTTCGTCGAAGGCCATCACCACCATGGCGGCTCCCAGCCGGTGCAACTCTTGAGCCTTTTGCAGGAAATCTGCTTCGCCGTTCTTCAGACTGATGGAGTTCACGATGCACTTGCCTTGTGCATTCTTCAGTCCTGCCAGCACCGTGGCCCAGTCCGACGAGTCGATCATCAGTACCGCACGGCTCACGGCAGGATCGTTGGCGATATAGCGGCAGAAGGTCTGCATCTCCTGTTGGCTGTCCAACATGGCATCATCCATATTGATGTCGATGATCTGTGCTCCGCCTTCTATCTGGTTGCGCGCCACACTCAGTGCCTCGTCATATTTCTTTTCGGCTATCAGACGGGCAAACTTTCTGGAACCTGCCACATTCGTGCGCTCACCGACATTTGTAAAGTTGCGTGTTTCCCTATCTACCAACAACGGCTCTAGTCCCGAGAGCCACATGCGTTGGTCACACTCAGGCAACTGTCTGGGCTTCAGTCCTTGAAGCGCCTCGCTGATGGCGCGGATATGCGCCTCGCTTGTTCCGCAGCATCCGCCCGCAATGTTCAGCAGACCGTCCTCCGCCATCTGGCGCAGGTAACTGGCCGTATAGGCGGGCAACTCGTCATACTCACCCATTTCGTTTGGTAGACCGGCATTGGGGTATAGCGACAGGAATATGGGTATTCTGTCTGATAACTGTTCGACAAACGTTCTCAGGTCCGTCACACCAAACGAGCAGTTCAGTCCGAAACTCAATAGGTGGGGGTAGTGGCTGATGCTGATGTAGAAAGCCTCCAGTGTCTGACCTGTCAGCGTGCGTCCGCTACGGTCGTTGATTGTTGCCGATACCATCAGGGGTATCGCCGTACCTCTTCGCTCGTTGATGCGCTCAATGGCATAGATGGCAGCTTTGGTATTCAGCGCGTCGAAGCATGTCTCCAATAGCAATAGGTCCACGCCACCTTCTATCAGAGCCTCGGCCTGCTCCTCGTAGGCTGCAGCCATCTCGTCGAAGGTGGTGCTTCTGCTCCCTGGATTATTCATGTCTGAGGCCAGCGAAAGCGACTTCGACGTCGGGCCCATGGAACCGGCGACGAATAATTGATGTCTGATGGATGATGCCTGATGAATGAAAGCGTCGGCAGCCTGTCTTGCAATGCGGGCACCGGCTAATGCCATCTCGCGGGCCTGTTCCTCACAGCCGTACTCTTTCTGGCTAATACGATTTGCCGAGAAAGTGTTTGTGGTGATGATGTCCGCACCAGCCTCGATATATTGTTCGTGAATGTGCTTGATAACGTCTGGAGCTGTCAGACAAAGAACGTCGTTGTTGCCTACCAATGACACAGGCCACCCTGAAAATAGCCCCTGATGGTAGCTCTCAACTGTCAGTCCTTGCGACTGTATTTTGGTGCCCATGGCGCCGTCAAGTATCAGTATTCTTTGCCTTAAATTGGCTTCAATTTTCATCGTCACTTAGTTTTTGTCGTGCAAAGGTAGTAAAAAAAGTGGTAAAGACCAAGAATTTCTTGTCTTTCTTTTGGTTTTTCGGTTGATTTATACTAACTTTGCAGGCGCAACAGGATAAGGGAATGGGGTGCAAGTCCCCAACTGTCCCGCAGCTGTAAGCAGTCATTTGACGAGGTGAACAGTATAAGTCACTGATATTCTTGGGAAGACGTTCGCCTCCGGCTGTAAGTCAGAAGACCTGCCTGCTGCATCTAAGTCCGTGCTTCGAGCCTCTGGGGTTAGGCCGGGGTCGGCAATACGTGTATTATTATATAAGTCGGGAGACTTATGTCGTGAGACATGTGGTCTCCCTTTTTTAAATGAAAGATTAAAGATGAGAGATGAAAGATTATATCAATGGTTGACGCACCCTCTGAACAAGTGGGTGCTGCTGTTGTTATTCATTTTTCATTTCTCACTTTCTACTTCCTTTGCGCAGAATAACCGTTTTGACAGCACCCAGTATATTGATGAGGTCATTGTCACTGCGCGATATAATCATAAGGAGGTGATACCTTCGCAGACGCTGGGTGGTCAGCAGTTAGAGAAACTCAGTGCCCATTCTGTGGCCGATGCCCTGCGTTATTTCTCTGGCCTGCAGTTGAAGGACTATGGCGGGGTAGGGGGTATCAAGACGGTGAATATCCGTTCCATGGGTACTAACCATTTGGGTATCTCGTACGATGGTATCGAGTTGGGCAATGCACAGAACGGACAGATAGACCTGGCTCAGTTTTCATTAGACAATGTAGAGGAAATTACCTTGTTCAATGGTCAGAAGAGTGCGTTGCTGCAACCGGCCAGCGACTTCGGACATGCCGGTGCGGTATATATCCGTACCCGTGCGCCACGATTTACGGATGGTCGTTCGTATAACCTGAATGTCAAGGGCAAGTATGGTTCCAGCGACCTCTTTAAGTTGTCGGCACTCTGGGAACAGAAATTATCTTCTAAGGTCAGTTCTTCGCTATCGGCAGAAGGCTTGTCGTCGTCTGGCAAATACGAGTTCCGCTATCTTCGCAGACATCAGGATGGAACGGTGGCTTATGATACGACAGCCATCCGTCAGAATGGTGACATCTGGGCTTTCCGTGCCGAAGGTAACCTGCATGGTATGCTCGATGAAGGTTTCTGGAAACTCAAGGTCTATACCTATCATTCAGAGCGTGGCATTCCTGGTGCCATCGTCAATAACGTGTGGCGTCGAGGCGAACGTCAGTGGGACCATAACACCTTTGTACAGGGACGTTGGCAACAACAGCTGACACCAAAGCTGACAACGCAGGCGGTGGCTAAATACGCCTACTATCACACTCGCTATGTGAATCGTGACACCACGCAGATGATGGTCGACAATATCTATCGTCAGCAGGAATTGATGTTCTCTACGTCGAATGTCTACGAGCTGTTGCCTTGGTGGAGTGCTTCGCTGAGTTATGACCTGCGTTGGAACCGACTGGACTCAGACATGCGTCAGTTTGTGAATCCGCAGCGTTGGAGCCACTATCTGGCTTTGGCATCGGCTGTAAACTTCGACCGATTCAAACTTCAGGCTTCTCTGTTGATGACATCGGTAAAAGACCGCACCAATGGCCAGGATAAGGATGCTATGACCGAGTGGACGCCTGCCGTTTTCTTTAATGTATATCCACTGGCTTCACGCCATCTCTCCATCCGCGCCTACGCTAAGAAGAGCTTCCGTATGCCTACGTTCAACGATTTATATTATACCGAAATAGGCAATGCGCTGCTGAAGCCCGAGAGTGCCCTGCAGTATAATGTGGGACTGAGTTACGACAAGCACTTTACAAGTGGCCTGTTGCGCTACTTCCATTTGCAGACCGATGCCTACTACAACTCGGTACACAACAAGATTGTGGCCTATCCGAAAGGACAGCAGTTCCGATGGACGATGCTGAACTTAGGACGTGTACACATCAAGGGTGTGGATGTCGAGGCCGAGGCTACCATCGTACCAATGAATAAACTTCTGGTGACGGGTCGTGTACAGTACACATGGCAACAGGCGCGTGACGTCACCGATCCTGCCGACTCTTACTATCAACATCAGATTCCCTACATTCCCTGGCATTCCGGTTCGGCCATCGTGAATATCCAATACCTGAACTGGGACCTGAACTACAGCTTTATCTATGCTGGCGAACGTTACAATCAACAGGAAAACATCAAATACAACTACATGCAGCCCTGGTATACCAGCGATGTGTCGCTGTCAGTTCACTGTTCACTGTTCAATGTTCAATGTCGGGTGATGCTGGAGGTAAACAACGTGTTCTCGCAAGACTATGACGTGATTTTGAACTATCCGATGCCGAAACGCAATTATGGTCTAACACTGGATATGAAGATATGAGACAATACCTATTATATATTATTTTGTTGTCAGTGCTGTCAGCCTGTCGTACCGACGATATCATCATCTATGCCGAGGATGAGAATACTGGCGTGAAGGCAGTGACCAGTGAGGTAATAGGTATGTATGTTCTGAACGAAGGTAACATGGGCTCCAACAAATGTACACTTGACTATCTGGATCTCTCGGCTAATGACAGCACCATTCATTATAACCGCAATATCTTTGCTGATCGTAATCCTAATGAAGTCAAGGAGTTGGGCGATGTCGGTAACGATATCCAAATATACGGTTCGCGCCTGTGGCTTGTCATCAACTGTTCGAACAAGGTCGAGGTGTGCCGTGCTTCCGATGCCGTCAAGATTGGTAAGATTGACATTCCCAACTGTCGCTACGTGACGTTCGATGGCGGCTATGCCTATGTCAGCTCGTATGTCGGTCCTGTGTCAGTAGATAGCAATGCACCACGTGGCAGGGTGTATAAGGTCGATACGCTGACGCTGCAGAAGGTCGATTCCGTTGTTGTAGGCTACCAACCCGAAGAAATGGCTGTTGTCGATGGCATGCTGTATGTGGCCAACAGCGGTGGCTATCGTGTGCCTGAATATGACCATACGGTGAGTGTTATCGATCTGGCATCGTTCACAGAGGAGCGTCAGATTGACGTAGCCGTTAATCTGCATCGTTGCCGTACTGACAAGTACGGACAGCTGTGGGTAAGTAGCAGGGGTGACTATTATGATAATCCGTCAGGTCTGTACTGGCTGCAAAGTGATGCTCATGGACAGATGCAGTTAAAAGGAAAAATGGATATGCCTGTATCTGACTTGTGTGTCGTTGGCGACTCCCTGTATTATCTGGGTACAGAGTTCAACTACACCACGATGAATTACGAGCAGTCGTTAGGTATTATGAATGTGCGTACGCACGAGATTGTAACCTCCCAGCTGACAATTCCCAGCCAGTCGTGGTCTATCGTCCAACCCTATGGCATCATCGTGCATCCTACGAATCGTGATTTCTATCTGATGGATGCCAAGAACTATGTGTCGAGTGGAAGTCTGCTTCATTTCAATGCAGACGGTTCCTTCGACTACATGGTGCGCACGGGTGATATTCCTGGACATGCAGCGTTCTTGTTTAAATGAGAAATGAAAGATGAGAAATGAGAAATATGAAATGAAAGAAATGAAGAATTTTATTATTATACCTCTTTGTCTATTTGCCATTTTGCCTTTATCTGCCCAGCGGATGGACAATGTGGCCGTTCATTCCCAATATATTCTGACCGTCGACGAGTATCGGCCGGCACCCGGACAGTTTGTCAATATGATGCCTAAATACGAGCAAGGCGACGATGCTGCACGTATGGCTCAGAAGTGTACTGAGTCGCTGGCCAATAATCAGCGCGATATGGTGTGCTTGGGCAGCTATGGCGGCTATATCACCTTTCATTTCGACCATTCCATTGCCAACGTTCAAGGACAGGCAGACGTGTTGATATTGGGTAATAGCAATTTCGAGAACAACAGCGAACCAGGCATTGTGATGGTGTCGAAAGACGAGAATGGAAACGGATTGCCCGACGATACGTGGTACGAGTTGAAGGGTAGTGCCGATGTCGACAGCGTGGGTAAGGTCATCTATGGCTATACCATTACTTATCAACGCCCTACAACAGAAAAGGCCGACGGTAAAACCAGTACCATTTCCAAGGATATCACGATAGAACAATATATCCCTTGGACTGACAATCAGGGCCAGAGCGGCTATGTCCATAAGAACAGATACCATAACCAGACGTACTATCCTTCGTGGATCAATGACGATACAATGACGTTCGGCCCACAGACTTTACTTCCTCGGAATGCATATAATACGCTTGAATATCCGAGAGAGAACTGGCTCTTACAATCATTGGCGTGGGGCTATGTCGACAATAAACCCAATACTGAGGCCGAGAATGGCAGCTTCGACTTCGACAATGCCGTCGAGGTGGTGAGTCGTCAGCCCGTGAAGATTGATTTCGTTGACTTTATACGCGTCTATACCTCTGTCAACCAACAGTGTGGATGGATTGGTGAGACGTCAACGGAGGTGTTAGGTGCTGAGGACCTGCACCTTGATACTTCATTACAGCGCCTCAAGGAGATTCTGACCGGTGTGCGTGAAGTGAAGTCGTCGCCGTCGTCAGATGGTTCGTATTACAATCTGATGGGGCAGAAGACCACGCTTCCACGCAAGGGACTCTACGTTAGAAACGGAAAGATTTTTATCATTCAATAAACATTTACTCATTATTTTTTAAATCAAACAATTATGAAAAAACAAGTGTTATTTATCTCTGCAGCATTCGTTTGCGCAATGGCTGCTTTCACGTCGTGTTCACAGCAGGACAATCCCAGTGTGCCTGTTAAAACCCTCCGCGTTCTGACCTTTGAGGATGCCGACTGGAAGGCTGGCACCAACTACCTTGGCAAGCAGTATTGGAGCACGTTGATTGACTATCCTCAGTATGGTGGTGAGATGCTCGATCCTGCCGATTATGATGCTAAGGCATATCGTTGGAGTGATGACGGCAATACTTTCCTGGCCCATGAGATCATTGCTGATATGTACGGTGACAATCACTATTATTATGGTGGCCATGCCGTTTCTAACTATTCTGAGTTAGACTTGTCTAAGGGCGACTATTTGTCACAATTGGCTATTCCTGTTGCCACTGGTCACAAAGGTTCTAAGAACTTCTGTGTTCATTTTGGTTCAAGCACCATGATGGGTATTGCTCCTATCTTGTATTTCTCTGATGGTGCTGAACGTGTCATTGACCACATGTATGTCATTCCTACTACTTATACGCTGAACAGCATTGTTAATGGCGATTACTATTCTAAGTCGTTGGTTTCGCAAAAGGGTAGCCTGTGGATCACAGTTACAGGTTATAATGCACAAGCCGAAGAGGTTGGTTCTGTACAGTTCTATTTGTGCAAGGATGGTGCTTACATCTCTGACTGGACCAAGTTCGACCTCTCTCCTCTTGGCAAGGTCGCATTTGTCGTATTCGACATGGATGGTACAGACAAGGGCAATTGGGGCCTGAACACGCCTGCTTACTTTGCCTACGACGATGTCGCAGTTCAGTTCTAAATGTATAGGCTGATTTATCTATTCCTATTAGCAGTGTTGCTATCGTCTTGCGGGGGACAAATGCGTTCCTCCGCAGACGGTGGCGACACTGTTCGTTTGCGTTATGCCCAACTGCTCAGCCTGGTACGCTACCCGGGTTATACGGTAGCTACGATTAGCCATCCCTGGCGAAAGAATGCCGTGCTCCATCAGTATGTACTGGTGCCTGCCGATAGTGTTGTCCCCGAGGGCTTGCCAGAGGGTACCGTTATTCGCACGCCCTTGCGCCGTAGCGTGGTGTTTACCACCGTTCATTGCTCGCTGCTCAGCATGCTCCGTCGTGAGGGCAGTGTGGCTGGCGTGGCCGACTTGAAGTATATCAAGGCACCGTTCGTACAGGCTGGTGTTGATGGCGGTCGTATCATGGACTGTGGCGACGGTATGAGTCCAGTCATCGAGAAGATTATCGACCTGCATCCTGATGCCCTTTTGCTGTCACCTTTTGAGAACAGTGGGGGCTATGGTCAGTTGGAGGAAGTCGACATTCCCATCGTCGAGTGTGCCGAGTATATGGAACCCTCGCCGTTGGGCCGTGCCGAGTGGGTGCGCTTCTATGGTATGCTATATGGTTGTGAACACGAGGCCGACAGCCTTTTTGCTCTTGTCGACAGCAGCTATAATGTGCTGAAACAGCTACCCGAAACATATCATAAACATCATATTTCAAATCTCAAATTTCAACGTCGAAAGACGCTCTTTGACAAAGTCACAGGCTCCGTCTGGTATGTGCCTGGCGGGCGCAGCACCATCGGCCAGATGCTCTCTGATGCCGGTGCCGATTATCCGTGGGCGAATGACGAACACAGCGGTTCGGTGGCTCTGCCTTTTGAGACCGTTCTCGAACGAGCTGGCGAGAGTGATGTGTGGCTCCTGCGCTATAGTGGCAAGCAGCCCCTGACGCGACAACTGCTGCTCAGCGAACATCGTGGCTACAACCAGTTCCGTGCCTTCCGTGAGGGTATGGTGTATGGCTGCAATGTTGAGTTGTCGTTGTTCTACGAAGAGTCGCCTTTCCGTCCCGACCTGTTACTGTCCGACTTTATCCGAATCCTGCACCCTGATGCTTTGCCGCATCATGAGTTACGTTATTATCATGTGGTAGAATGAAGAAGTGTTTTTTTCTTGCCGTTTTAGTCATCATGCTGATGATTGTCAACATCCTGGTGGGTTCCGTCAGTATTCCTGCCTCCGACGTCATGAGTATTCTGACTGGCGATGCTGAAGGCATTCGCCCTGCCTGGCAGTATATCGTGTTGCAGTCGCGCCTGCCACAAGCCATTACTGCTGCACTGGCTGGTGGAGCCTTGGCCGTCAGCGGCCTCATGTTGCAAACAGCCTTCCGCAATCCTTTGGCCGATCCAGGCATCTTTGGCATCAGTAGTGGTGCCGGTCTTGGTGTCGCCTTGGTCATGCTGTTCCTGGGCGGAAGCATCACGGCTGGAACGGTGGCATTGTCGGGTTTCGTAGCCATCCTTGCCGCAGCCTTCTTGGGTGCTATGGCCGTCATGCTGGTCATCTTTTTTTTCTCCGGTTTGGTACGCTCGTCGGTCATGTTGCTCATTGTGGGCATTATGATTGGCTACGTCAGCTCCTCGGCCGTCACCCTGCTTAATTTCTTTGCCACCGATGAGGGCGTAAAGTCCTATGTCGTATGGGGCATGGGCTCGTTCAGCGGTGTCTCTATGCGCATGATGCCCGTCTTTGCAGGTGTCACGTTGTTGTCGCTGCTCTGTGCCCTCCTGCTCATCAAACCCCTCAACGCTTTCCTCTTAGGCGAACGCTATGCCGAGAATCTTGGCATCAACGTGGTACGTGTGCGCAACTTGCTTCTCATCGTTACCGGCTTGCTGACGGCTGTCGTCACGGCCTTCTGCGGTCCTATAGCCTTCATCGGACTCGCCGTGCCCCATGTAGCTCGCATGCTGCTCACTACCGACAACCATCGTACCTTGTTACCCGCCACCATTCTGATGGGCTCGGTCACTGCACTCGTCTGCAATTTGTTATGCGTGCTGCCAGGCGAAAATGGTGTCATCCCCCTGAATGCCGTCACCCCCTTGTTAGGCGCCCCCGTCATCATCTACGTCATCCTGAAGTTCCGACATTAATTTTTTGACAGAAAACCAAAAAAGTGACAAATTGTTTGGTGGTTTCAAGAGAAATGTGTACTTTTGCAGCCGATAAACGAAAAAAGACAGAAAAATGAAGTCTCTGAACCTGATTAGCAACATTATTATTATTCGACTGCGTAAAAGTAGCCGGAAGTGATGGGGTATGCAGGTGATTGACAATTGAACATTGAAAATTAAAACAATACAGAGCCTTTCTCACTTCCGGGTGCAGAGAGGCTTTTTTGTATATAACATCGATACATCCATAACGAAACATCGAAATAAAAAAAGAAAAAGAGATGAGTGACAGATTGTTTATTTTCGACACGACACTGCGCGACGGCGAGCAGGTGCCTGGTTGCCAACTGAACACGGTAGAGAAGATTCAAGTGGCCAAGGCGCTGGAGCAGTTGGGCGTGGACGTGATTGAAGCAGGATTTCCTGTGTCGAGTCCTGGCGACTACCACAGTGTGATTGAGATTTCGAAGGCTGTTACGTGGCCTACGATTTGTGCGCTGACACGTGCCGTTGAGCACGACATCGACGTGGCTGTCGAGGCCCTGCAGTTTGCCAAGCACAAGCGCATCCACACGGGTATCGGCACGAGTGACGAACACATCAAGTACAAGTTCAACTCGACGCGCGAACGTATTCTTGAGCATGCTGTTGAAGCAACAAAGTATGCCAAGCGTTTCGTTGACGACGTAGAGTTCTATTGCGAGGATGCTGGTCGTACGGACAACGAATACCTGGCGCAGGTGGTCGAGGCAGTCATCAAGGCTGGTGCAACGGTTATCAATATTCCTGACACGACGGGCTACTGTCTGCCACAGGAGTACTACGACAAAATCAAGTATCTGAAGGAGCACGTGGACGGCATTGACGCCTGCATCATATCGACCCACTGCCACAACGATTTGGGTATGGCTACTGCCAATACGCTGAACGGTGTGCTGGCAGGTGCACGACAGGTGGAAGTGACGATGAACGGCATTGGCGAGCGTGCTGGTAACACGTCGTTGGAGGAGATAGCAATGATTCTGAAGTGTCACAAGAATCTGGATATTGAGACGAACATCAACACCACGAAGATATATCCTACGAGCCGTATGGTGTCGAGTCTGATGAACATGCCCGTGCAACCCAACAAGGCCATCGTGGGTCGTAACGCCTTTGCACACAGCAGTGGCATCCATCAGGACGGCGTATTGAAAAATGTACACACGTACGAGATTATAGACCCCAAGGATGTGGGCATCGACGACAACTCCATCGTGCTGACAGCCCGTTCAGGTCGTGCAGCCCTGAAGCATCGTCTGATGATAAACGGTGTGGACGTGAGCGACGAGAAGAAGATAGACAAGATTTACGAGCAGTTCTTGGCGTTGGCAGACAAAAAGAAGGAAATATCGGATGCCGACGTCATGATGCTGGCTGGTGCCGATGTGGCTGATACTCACGCTGTACGCCTTGACTTCCTGCAGGTTACATCTGGTAAGGGCGTAAAGTCTGTAGCTTCTATCGGTCTTGACATCAGTGGACAGAAGTTCGAGGCAGCTGCCTCAGGTAATGGTCCTGTGGATGCAGCTATCAAGGCGCTGAAGAAGATTATCATGAAGCAGATGACGCTGAAGGAGTTTACCATTCAGGCCATCTCGAAGGGAAGCGACGATGTTGGTAAAGTGCACATGCAGGTAGAGTACGACGGTAGTCTCTATTATGGCTTTGGTGCCAATACCGACATCGTGACGGCCTCTGTGGAAGCATATATCGATTGTATCAACAAGTTTAAAGTGGAAGAGTAATGAATACATTATTTGATAAGATATGGGATGCACACGTGGTGCAGCAGGTGGACGACGGACCTACACAACTCTATATAGACCGCCTGTATTGCCACGAGGTAACGTCGCCGCAAGCCTTCGAGGGTATGCGGAGTAGGGGATTGAAGTGTTTCCGCCCTAAGCAGATTATCTGCATGCCCGACCACAACACACCTACGCACGATCAGGACAAACCCATCGAGGACCCAGTATCGAAGGCACAGGTGGACACATTGGAGAAGAACGCGCGTGAGTTTGGATTGACACACTACGGCATGTACTCGAAGGACAACGGCATCATCCACGTGGTTGGTCCTGAGAAAGGCTTGTCGCTGCCTGGTATGACCATTGTCTGTGGCGACTCTCATACATCGACGCATGGGGCAATGGGTGCTGTGGCCTTTGGTATCGGCACGTCGGAGGTTGAGATGGTAATGGCCTCGCAGTGCATCCTGCAACAGAAACCCAAGTCGATGCGTATCACTGTAAATGGAACGCTGGGCAAGGGCGTGACAGCCAAGGATGTAGCACTCTATCTGATGGCGCAGTTGACCACCAGTGGTGCTACGGGCTACTTTGTGGAGTATGCGGGCGAGGTCGTGAAAAACCTCTCGATGGAAGGTCGTCTGACGCTTTGCAACCTGTCGATAGAAATGGGTGCGCGTGGTGGATTCATTGCACCTGATGAAGTGACCTTTGAGTACGTCAAAGGTAGGGAATATGCACCCAAGGGCGAAGCGTGGGAGAGAGCCGTTGCCTATTGGAAGACGCTGAAGAGTGGCGACGATGCCGTGTTTGACAAAGAACTGGTGTTTGACGCAAAGGACATAGAACCACGCGTGACCTACGGCACCAATCCTGGCATGGGTATTGGCATTACGGAAAGCATTCCTGCCTCAGGCGACGCCAACTTCGAGAAGGCTCTTGGCTATATGGGCTTCAAGGCTGGCGAAAAGCTGTTAGGCAAGAAGATAGACTATGTATTCTTGGGTGCCTGTACCAACGGACGCATTGAAGACTTCCGTGCTTTTGCCTCGTTGGTAAAGGGTCGCAAAAAGGCTGAGAATGTGGTGGCTTGGCTGGTGCCTGGCTCATGGGCTGTACGCCAACAGATAGAGGACGAAGGTCTTGACAAGGTGCTTGAAGCTTCAGGCTTTGAAATCCGTCAGCCTGGTTGTTCAGCCTGTTTGGCTATGAACGATGACAAGGTGCCTGCAGGCAAGTATGCCGTATCGACCTCGAACCGCAATTTCGAAGGGCGTCAGGGTCCTGGTGCCCGTACCATTCTGGCTTCGCCACTGGTGGCTGCTGCCGCTGCTGTTACAGGAGTAATTACCGATCCAAGAACATTATTATGAAACAGAAATTTGATATAATAACAAGTACCTGCGTGCCCCTGCCGTTGGAGAATGTCGATACTGACCAGATTATCCCTGCCCGTTTCCTGAAGGCTACCACCAAGGAGGAACGTTTCTTTGGCGACAACCTGTTTCGTGACTGGCGCTATCATAGTGACGGCAGTGTGAACAAGGATTTTGTTCTCAACAATCCCAAATACAAAGGCTGCATCCTCGTGGCTGGCAAGAACTTCGGTTCAGGTTCGAGTCGTGAACATGCTGCGTGGGCCATTGCGGGCTATGGTTTCCGTGTGGTTATCAGCTCGTTCTTTGCTGACATCCACAAGAACAACGAACTGAACAACTTCGTGCTGCCCGTGCAGGTCAGCGAGGACTTCCTGTCTGAATTGTTTTCGACCATTCAAGACAACCCCGATGCCGAGGTAGAGGTTGACCTGCCCAACCAGACGGTAACCAACAAAGTCACAGGACGCTCAGAACATTTTGATATTAACGGCTATAAGAAGCATTGTCTGATGAATGGATTGGATGACATCGACTTCCTTGTGGCCAACAAAGATAAGATAGAAACATGGGAAAAGACCCTCTCTGTCTCCCCCTGCTTAGGGGGAGTGTCTGTAGACTCCCCTATACAGGGGAGGTTGGTGGGGTCTCCCTTCATAGAGATAATGGACTCTACGTTGCGCGATGGCGAGCAGACCAACGGTGTGTCGTTCCTGCCTCATGAAAAGCTGGTGATGGCGCGTAAGCTGCTGTCTGACGTTAACGTTGACCGTATCGAGGTGGCTTCGGCACGTGTGTCGGAAGGCGAGCGTGAGGCTGTGACCAAGATATGTGCATACGCTCAGAAAAACAATCTGTTGGAGCGTGTCGAGGTGTTGGGATTCGTGGATGGTGGACAGTCTATCGATTGGATTGCCGAATGTGGCGGACGAGTGGTCAACTTGTTGGCAAAGGGGTCGCTGAAGCATTGTACGCATCAGTTGCACAAGACACCTGAAGAGCATATCAGCGACATCAAGAAGGAGTTGGAATATGCTGCCAGCAAAGGCATCCGTGTCAACCTGTATTTGGAGGACTGGTCGAATGGTATGAAGGATTCGCCTGAGTATGTGTATCAACTGATGGATGCGCTAACGAAAATGAGAAATTCCTCATTCTCTCATTCTCTCAATCCCTCCATTTCCAGATTCATGCTGCCTGACACGCTGGGCGTGATGAATCCCCTGCAGGTCATCGAGTATTTCCGTAAGATGATGAAGCGCTATCCGGACGTGCATTTCGACTTCCATGCGCATAACGACTACGACTTGGCGGTATCGAACTCGCTGGCTGCTGTGCTCAGTGGTGCACGTGGTTTGCACGTCACTGTGAATGGGCTGGGGGAGCGTTGTGGCAATGCTCCGTTGGCCTCCGTTCAGGCTATTTTGAAAGACCAGTTCCATGCCAAGACAAACCTTGTGGAGAGTCAGCTGAACGACCTGTCGCGTATGGTGGAGAGTTTCAGTGGCATCACGGTAGCCCCTAACCAACCTATCGTTGGTGAGAATGTGTTTACGCAGGTGGCTGGCGTACATGCCGATGGCGACACGAAGGACCAGCTGTATTTTAACGAACTGATGCCTGAGCGTTTTGGTCGTAAGCGTGAATATGCTTTAGGCAAACAAAGTGGTCGTGCCAACATTGCCAAGAATCTTGAGGAACTGGGCCTGGAACTGACACCAGAGCAGACACGCCGTGTGACGGAACGTATCACGGAGTTGGGCGACAAGAAGGAGATAGTGACACAGGACGACCTGCCGTATATCGTCAGCGATGTATTGAAACACGACGGCTCTGAGGAAAAGGTCAAGCTGATTAGCTATATCGTGACAACAGCCTACGGCCTGAAACCTGGTGCGAACATCAAGGTGGAAATCAATGGTCAGGAGTTTGAAGGCAGTGCCGTGGGCGATGGTCAGTACGATGCTTTTGTCAAAGCCCTGCGCCACATCTATAAAAAATATCTTGACCGCACGTTCCCCACGTTGGCCAACTATCAGGTTAGTATTCCCCCTGGTGGACGTACGGATGCCTTGGTGCAGACGGTCATCACGTGGCACTACAAGGACGGCCTGCTGCGTACACGTGGACTGGATGCCGACCAGACGGAAGCTGCCATTAAGGCAACGTTTAAGATGCTGAATATTATTGAAAGTGATTTAACGAAATAACAATATGAAACTGAAAATTGCAATATTGGCTGGTGATGGTATCGGCCCAGAGATTATGAAACAAGGTGTGGCTGTGCTCAACGCTGTTGCTAAGAAATGCGGTCACGAGTTCGAATACGAAGAAGCACTGGTTGGTGCCTGTGCCATTGATGCCTGTGGCGATGCCTATCCCGACACGACGCACGATGTCTGTATGCGTGCTGATGCCGTGCTGTTTGCTGCCGTGGGCGACCTGAAATACGACAACAATCCTACGCTGAAGATGCGTCCTGAAACGGGTCTGCTGGCCATGCGCAAGAAGTTGGGATTGTTTGCCAACATCCGTCCTGTAGCCACATTCGACTGTCTGCTGCACAAGTCGCCGTTGAAGGAAGAACTGTTGCGTGGTGCCGATTTTGTGGTCATTCGTGAACTGACAGGCGGTATGTATTTTGGCGAGAAGCATCAAGACAACGATATGGCCTTCGACACCAATATCTATACGCGTCCTGAAATTGAGCGCATCCTCAAGGTAGCCTTCGAGATGGCTATGCAGCGCCATAAGCATCTGACCGTTGTCGATAAGGCTAACGTGCTGGCATCGAGCCGTTTGTGGCGTCAGGTGGCCAAAGAAATGGAACCGCAATATCCTGAGGTAACGACAGATTATATGTTCATCGACAATGCCTCGATGCGTGTGCTGACGGAGCCTCGTTTCTTCGATGTCATTGTGACGGAGAATACATTTGGTGACATTTTGACTGATGAAACGTCTTGTATAACGGGGTCTATGGGACTCCAGCCATCCAGTTCGCTGGGCGAGCATACACCACTCTTCGAACCTGTTCATGGCTCATGGCCTCAGGCTGCAGGTCAGAACCTCGCCAATCCTTTGGCACAGATACTGTCTGCTGCTATGTTGCTGGAACACTTCGGGTTAGAGCATGAGGGTGCCCTGATTCGTGAGGCTGTCAATGCCTCGTTGGACGCCAATGTGCGTACACCTGAAATCCAAGTCGAGGGTGGCCAGAAATATGGAACAAAGGAAGTTGGTCAATGGATTGTAGACTATATCAACAAACAATGAGAAATTTTAAGAATGAGATAATGAGAAATTGTTTTGGGCATCGTTTATTGATGACGTTAGTCCTCATCTCTCATTTTCTCATTTCCTCATTTTCTCAATCTTCTAACTGGCGCGACACGCTGACCGTGCTGAACAAGCAGATAGCGCAGTCGCAGTGGTCTACGGACCTGCATCTGCGCAAGGCCAATGCCAATCTGCAACTGAAGCAATGGCAGTATGCTGTCGAGGAGTATGCACTGGTCTTGCAGCATGAGGCACGTAATCCTGCAGCCTTGTTCTATCGTGCTTACGCCTATACGCACCTGCGCCGTTTCGACTTGGCCCGCAACGACCTCAACGACCTGCTCATGACGTTGCCCCAACATTTCGAGGCACGTCTGTCACTGGCTGTCGTGCTGCAACAACTGGGACGTAAGCAGGAGGCTTTGGACCATCTGAATCAGGCTATTCATCAGTATCCTGACTCGGCTGTGGCCTATGCTGCACGAGCCAACCTTGAGCGTGACATGAAACAGGACGAGGCAGCGCTCTATGACTGGCAGAAGGCTGAGAAACTGTCGCCCAAAGACCCAACCTATGTAGTGTCACACGTCGACCTCTTGCTGGTCCTGGAACGTAGGAAGGAGGCTCGTCGCGTGCTCGATGCTGCAGTCAGTCGTGGTGTACCTCGTGGCATGTTGCTCGAATGGTATGCAAAATGTAAAAGATAGAAGTTATAGAAGTGAAGAAAATCATAGAAATAATCAAGCACCCCACCAGGCGTCAGTTCTTGGCAGCCTTCTTTGTCGTTGTCGCCATTTTGGGCGTTATCAGGTATTTTGTGCAGCGTGCTCATAGTCTTGAGGATGCTCCGATTGCCAAGACAGCTCAGAAGTACAATCGTATTCGTGGCGTACGCAATTATAAGTCAGAGTTTCCTGACAGTCAGAGCGTACAGATTGTAGCAGCCCAGAAGTGGGGCGTGCGACCAGTGAAGAATCGTGAGGATGCCGAGCATCGAAAGAAGGAGTTGGTGTATATTGGCGAGAGTCCGTATTATCATGTCGACCGCCTGTCCAGTTCCATTCCTTACCTTGTGCCGCGTGCAGCGTTGATGTTACAGGATATCGGCGAGGCTTTCTTCGACAGCCTTTATGCCAAGGGACTGCCTCTCCATCAACTCATTGTTACCAGTGTGCTGCGCTCAATGGATGATGTGGCCAAACTTCAGCGTCACAATCCCAATGCCACTGAACAGAGCTGCCACCTGTACGGTACAACAGTCGATATCTGTTACAACCGCTATCAGCCTTTGACCCGCGAGGTGCGTAACGACACGCTGAAGTGGGTGCTCTCAGAAGTGCTGCGCGACAAGCGTAATGAAGGCCGCTGCTATATTAAGTACGAGATCAAACAAGGATGCTTCCACATGACGGTAAGGTAATTCATATTGTCCTTACGCTGTAGAGTAGTAAAACAAAAAAGAGAGGTAAAAACCTCTCTTTTGTGATTCCGGCGGGATTCAAACCCACAACCTTCTGATCCGTAGTCAGATGCTCTATTCAGTTGAGCTACGGAACCTCCGTTCCTTATTTGCGGGTGCAAAGGTACGGAGTTTTTCGGTAACTACCAAATTTTTCGGCAACTTTTTTCAGTTTCTGGTATAATTTTGTTGTTTTTGCCCGTTTTAAGAGTAAAAATCCCTATAAATGTGGATTGCAGGAACGAAAAAAACGTTGTACCTTTGCAGTCAAAATAAGATCATGAACGATTTATGAAGTATAAATACTATTTGTTTTCCTTTGCCTTTGCCTTTGCTTTGCCGACACAAGCCCAAAAACAGGATGATATGAGGCAGGCAGTGGAATATCTGGCGTCACAGGAGCTGGGGGGGCGGTATCCTGGTACGCGCGGTGATACCCTCGCCTCGGAATTTATCACCAAGCAACTTCGTAAGCTGAAGTTCAACCCCATTGTTAAGGGGAAAAAAGACAAGGGCTATTATCATGATTTCACATACGGAAAGGAAGTGGAGCGAACCACCCATAACATCATCGCTGTTCTTCCTGGAATAGACAAGCGTCTGAAGAACGAATATATTGTTGTTGGTTCACATTACGACCATCTGGGGCTGGGAGGTAAGAATTCCGGTTCACGCCGTCCAGACACTTTAGGCGTACATCCTGGTGCTGATGATAATGCCAGCGGTGATGCCGTGGTACTTGAACTTGCTAAGTATTTTAAAAAGGTACGCGCGAAGAGGAGTATCATCTTCGCCTTCTTTGGCGCAGAAGAGCAGGGCCTTGTTGGTTCGAAAGCTTTTCTGGAGTGGATGAAGCAAAACGATGATAAGCGCATCAATCTCCCGAAGGATAAAAATGGTATTGTGGCTATGGTCAATCTCGATATGGTGGGACGAATGCGCGACAATGCCATGAGTGTCTCTGGTACGGGCACAAGCAGCACATTCAAGGCGATGGCTGAGCAGGTGGCCGAACAGACTCACCTGAACATCAGTTGTACGCCTGACGGATATGGTCCCAGCGATCAAGCCTCGTTCGTCGCTGCCGATATTCCTGTGCTCTTCCTTACTACAGGTGGTCACATGGAGTATCACACCCCTGACGATGTGCCTTCTACCTTGAATTATGATGGTATGCAGCAGACCTTGGCGTTCTCGCAGGAACTGATTACCCAGTTGGCAAATATGCCTGAGACACCTGATTATATCAGCGTGCCCAGTAGCAATACCATGAAGCATGCCAAATTTAAAGTCACCTTAGGTTTGATGCCTGATGTCATGGGGGCAAGCCGTATCCCTGGTCTTCGTGCTGATATTGTGGTGGCAGGGAAACCTGCCCATGAAGCAGGTATCCGTAGTGGTGACATCATTCAGGAAATCGATGGTAAGCCCGTCAAGGATATTAATGAATATATGGAACGCTTGTCGGAGCTTGAGCCTGATACCACTATTCCAGTGAAGGTGCTTCGAGGCGAAAAATCGATGACGTTCCAAGTTCGCCTTAAACCAGCAAAGAAATGAAGAAATCAGTATATTGGTTGTTAGCGATAGTCATCACGTTGGTATTGAGTGTATACCAGCGCATGACGGGGCCCACTTATCCCAAGCGGATAGTTGTGGAACTGACAGGTGAGAGTTATAAGATAAAACTGCCTAGAAGTGGTGTACAGCACGATGAGGTTGTGACATTGAAAGGCATTCCTTCTGATGTCAACTCACAAATCCATTATCGTCGCTATCCTTCGGCTGATGAATATACTACAGCAGATTTCGTTTGGGAAAACAACGCGTGGCAGGTCGTTTTACCCGTACAACCCGTTGCGGGCAAGCTGCAGTATTACATTACTGTTGACGGAAAGGACTATCTGAAAGATGAACCTGTCGTGATACGCTTCCGCAACGATGTGCCTGCCGGTATCCTGATACCCCACATCCTGTTGATGTTTGCTGCCATGCTGTTTGCCGTCTATACGTTCTTGCTGGTGGTGACGCGCAGGAAATACAGTCGTTGGCTGAAGATTACCGTAGGTACTCTGTTCGTGGGAGGTTTCATTTTGGGCCCCCTTGTGCAGCATGCGGCATTCGGCCCTTGGTGGGCAGGATTCCCTTACGGCACAGACCTTACCGACAACAAGACGCTCATCTCCTTCCTGTTCTTTATCGTGGCGCTTGTTACCTTGAAGTGGAAGTACAACAAGTGGATGGTCGGTTTGGCGGTACTGGTGATGATAGTCATTTTCAGTATTCCCCACAGCACCTACGGGTCAGAGTATGATTATACCACACAACAATTAAAAAAATAACTAATTAAAAAAGGTAAAAAGATGAAAATCAAGAGTTTAATGACAATGGCGTTGGCTATGATGGCCTTCGTAGTGAGTATGAGTTCATGTGGCAGTGACGATGATGAGCCAGTGGTGGCTGTTGCTGATCAGGTAGTAGGATCCTATACAGGTACTGAGGTCCTCACAGTGATGGGAGAGGCTGATGAGAGCACTGAGACATTCGAGTTCACCAAAGGCTCCGACGTGTCTGTTGACGTGAATCTTCCCAAATATGGTGAGGGAATGATGACTGTCCCTGCACTTCCTGTAAAGGGTATCGTGCTGACCAAAAGTGGCAATACCATTACTGGCAAACTCGACAAATATGAGGGTACTGTGAAAACTGCCGATGGGACAGAGAAAGCCTATACTGTGAGTGATGTTACCGTTATCTTCAGCGACAAAACTGTTGTCGTGAAGTTTACGCAGAAGTACGGCAATATGCCCTTTGCCTTTGAAGGTCAGTTTACTGGTACGAGGAAGTAAGTGGTGACAGCGTATTTGACAAATAGAATCTTACAATCTCTTTTAGCAGGCGTGGCGTTGGCTATGCCTGCTATCCCTCTCTCTGCACAGTCTTTCCGCGACTCTGTAGAGCTCGAACCGGTTGTAGTGACGGCTTCACATTCGCCCAAGGCGCTGAAGGATGCACCTGTCGTCACTCGTCTGATCACGCTTCACGACATCAAGATTACGGATGCTACTAATATCCAGGATATGCTGACGCAAGAGATACCGGGCTTGGAGTTCGGCTTTGCCATGAGTCAGGAGACCTCGCTCAATATGAGTGGTTTTGGTGGCAATGCCGTGCTCTTCCTTGTCGATGGAGAGCGTATGGCGGGAGAGACGATGGACAATGTCGATTACAACCGTATGAACCTCGACAACGTGGGTCGTATCGAGATTGTAAAAGGTGCTTCGTCGGCCCTCTATGGCTCCAATGCTGTAGGCGGCGTGATCAATATCATCAGCCGCGAGAATCTGGAGCCTTGGACTGCCAATGTCAATACCCGCTATAACTTCTTTGGTCATGAATGGCGCAATGGAGCCAGCTTTTCTTTTAATACCAAAAAATGGAACTCCCAAACCAGTTTCCAGCATACCAAGATCGATCCTGTCGACCTGCCCAAGCCTTATTCTTCCGAGGAAATTGCCATCGAACTGTTGAAGAAGGCACAAGGCTTACCCTACGACGAGTCCGTACTGAATGATGACTCCAACCTGAGCCGCCTCTATGGACAGAAGAGCTACAATGTCAAGGAACGACTCACATGGCGTGCTACCGACAATCTGACGCTGATAGGGCGGGGGGGCTATTTTTTCCGCACCAGCGAACGCGACACTTACGACTATCATTTTAACGGTTATAGTGCAGGCTTGAAGGGCAGATATGCTTGGGATTTCGCCCGTTATCTCGAACTGTCGTACGCATACGATCAGTATGACAAGGCTAATTTCCAACCCGACGGCACTCGTACCCACGATCACGACTACAGCAATCGGCAACAAGTGGCCCATGCGCTCTACCACCATTCGTTTGGTAAGAACAGTCTGATTCTTGGTGCCGATTATATGCACGACTATTTGTCCACCTATCAGTTTGCTGACAACACCAGCCATGCGCAGGACAATATCGACGGTTATGCACAGTTCGACTGGAACATCACCGAGCGGCTCAACATCGTAGGTAGTGTCCGCTACGATTATTTCTCTGCCTCGGCACAAAAGGCCTTTACAGAACGCCTTGCCGTTGTGTATAAGTTTCCTTGGATGACCTTCCGCGCCAACTATGCCAGTGGTTTCCGGGCACCCACGCTGAAGGAAATGTATATGCACTTCGATATGGGCAATATGGGTTATATGCTGCGAGGTAATCCCGACCTGAAGCCCGAGAAGAGCCATAACTTCAACATCGCCATCGAGCGGACGAATCGCATCCGTAACAGTGGCTTTTTAGACGGACGCTACAACTTTACCATCATGGGCTACTGTAACATTTTTGACAAGCGCATCACTACCATCGACGGCGGTACATACGAGGGGATGGAAAGTGCGCTCTACTGGAATGAAGATGGCATAACGGTCTGGGGCATGGATTTCAGCATGGGGCATATCTGGGATTGTGGGTTTTCGCTCAAAGTAAACTATTCATGGATGAAAGAGACGGGCAAAGTCTATTACTCAGACTTTTACCAGCCTCGTTCACACTCTATGACTTGGCGAGTGGGCTATGACCATCACTTTTCACGTCACTATGCCCTTGACGCAGCACTTTCTGGACGCTATCAAGGCAAACCACAATCTGGTCGCAAGGATGTAGACCAGGGTTATACCATTTGGAAACTCATGCTCCAGCACCACGTATGGCATGGTTTAACTGTCATCACTGCCATTGACAATCTGTTTAATTATAAGCCTAAGTCCTATTATTATTGTTCTCCATTGACCACAGGGACATCTTTCAGCGTAGGCTTGTCTGTTGATTTGGATAAGATGTGATTGATTTTTTTTGGTTGGTTTTATATTTTTAATCAAATACAAGAATATTTGTTAAAGTCGTTAAAATTAACGGAAATAATTAACTAAAAGGCTTCTTCGTATTGGGATAAATACTATCTTTGCAACCGAAACGAAGAAGTTATTCTTTTAAGATATGAAGAAGTCTACTATTTGGTCTATTGCAGTTATCATGGGATTCTCGTTCCTGGCGCTGCTCTATCTTCAGTTCTCATATGTTGAAGAGATGGTAAAGATGAAGAAAGAGCAGTTCGATGAGAGTGTGAATCGTTCATTGTACCAAGCCGCACATAACTTGGAGCTGAACGAGACACAGCGCTATCTGGAAAAGGATGTCAATGAGACTGACCGACGTGCTTTTAAGCAGGATTCTATATATACGGACGATTTAGGCGGTATCAAGCAGAGCCATCAGTTTGCTGTTTCTGCTGATGACGGCACGGTATATTCGTCGTTCCAGCTGAAGACTTACGAGATGAAGCCTGCTTCCATTCCTAAGGCTATGATTCTGAGCAAGGACAAGAATTCGTTGGCCGATGCTGCTAAGACGATGCAGGAAATTGTTCGTAACCGATACGTGTATCAGCGTGCATTGTTGGATGAGGTGGTTTACAACATTCTCTATACAGCCAGTGACAAGCCGCTGAAGGAACGAATCAACTTCCGTATGCTGGACAATGACATCCGTGAGCAGTTGGCCAACAACGGCATCAATATTCCGTACCATTTCACGGTATCGACTACAGACGGTCGTGAGGTATACCGTTGTCCGGACTTTGAAGAGAAAGGTAAGGAATATACCTATCAGCAGGTGCTGTTCCGTAATGACCCGCAGTCGAAGATGGGACTTCTGATGGTTCACTTCCCTGAAATGAGTAGTTATATCTTCTCATCGGTACGCTTCATGATTCCCAGCATCATCTTCACCATCGTGTTGCTGATTACGTTCCTGTTTACCATCGTAGTCATCTTCCGTCAGAAGCGTTATACGGAGATTAAGAATGACTTCATCAACAACATGACCCACGAGTTGAAGACACCTATTGCGTCTATCTCGTTGGCTGTTCAGATGATGAACGACGATTCAATAACGAAGTCAGAACAGATGACCAAGCACCTGAGCGGTGTGATTGCCGATGAAACGAAACGTCTGCGCTTCCTGGTTGAGAAGGTGCTGCAGATGTCGATGTTCGACAAGAAGAGCGTAGTGTTCAAGAAAAAGGAACTGGATCTGAACGAGATGGTTGAGAATATTGCTCAGTCGTTTAATCTGCGTGTGGAGCAAACGGGTGGCAAGATTTATACGCAGATAGAAGCTGTAGAATCGGCTATCTTTGTTGATGAGGTACACTTCCAGAACGTTATTACCAATCTGATGGACAATGCCGTGAAGTATCGTAAGCTGGACGAACCGCTTGATATCTATCTCAATACTTGGAACGACAACGAGAAGTTATACCTTAGTATTCGTGATACAGGTCAGGGTATCAAGAAGGAGAACGTGAAGAAGATATTCGATAAGTTCTATCGTGTTCATACCGGTAACAAACACGATGTGAAGGGCTTTGGTCTGGGACTGGCATACGTGAAGAAGGTGGTAGACCTGCATCAGGGCGACATCAAGTGTGAGAGTGAATACGGCAAGGGTACTAAGTTTACCATTTCATTGCCGATCTTGAAAGAAGACTGATGCGGCCTGCGGCCTAATTGATAATTGATAATTAAGAATTAGTATTAACTTATAAATTTAATGATTATGGACGAAAAACTGAAAATTCTTCTTTGTGAAGACGACGAGAACCTCGGAATGCTGTTGCGTGAGTATCTGGCTGCAAAAGGCTATACAGCTGAACTCTGCCCCGATGGTGAGGCTGGCTACAAAGCTTTCCTCAAGACTAAGTTTGACATCTGCGTGCTCGATGTGATGATGCCTAAGAAGGATGGCTTCACACTGGCTCAGGAAATTCGTCAGGCCAATGCCGATATTCCCATCATCTTCCTGACAGCTAAGACGCTGAAGGAGGATATTCTGGAAGGTTTCAAGATTGGTGCCGACGACTATATCACAAAGCCCTTCTCAATGGAGGAACTCGTATTCCGTGTAGAGGCTATCCTGCGTCGCGTACGCGGTAAGAAGAACAAGGAGAGCTCGGTATATCATATTGGCGACTTCATCTTCGATACACAGAAGCAGTTGCTGACCATTGGTCAGAAGCAGACTAAGCTGACGACGAAGGAGAACGAACTGTTGGCTCTGCTCTGCTCGCATGCCAACGAAATCCTGCAGCGTGACTTTGCGCTGAAGACCATCTGGATTGACGACAACTACTTCAACGCCCGTTCAATGGATGTGTATATCACCAAGCTGCGTAAGCACCTGAAGGATGATCCTCAGATTGAGATTATCAACATTCACGGTAAGGGCTACAAGCTCATTACGCCAGGTGAAGATAATTAAAAATAAATAAGGTGTGTCAATCGACACACCTTATTTTATGGTTATTGTTGAGCTCGCAAGGCTGCCAGACTCTCTTTCAGAGCAGCAATCTTGCCTTCAGCATCACTCTGCTTTTTACGTTCCATAGCTACCACAGCTTCAGGAGCATTGGCAACGAAACGTTCGTTAGAAAGCTTCTTCATGACGCCCTGTAGGAATCCCTCAAGGTGTTGCAGCTGAGCCTCTTGCTTGGCAATCTCGGCAGCGATATCAATCATCGAGCCCAGAGGTACAGCATATTCGTAAGTACCTACCATGAAGGCACTGGCTGTAGCGTCTTTCTCAGTCACTACATTGATAGCGCTCAGGTTAGCCATCTTACTGATGACAGTGGCATAAGCCTCGTAAGCGTCTTTGCCCACCACCTGCAGTTCCAGCTGCTCCTTAGGTGCAATGTTCTTTGAACTGCGGACCATGCGGACACCAGATACAATCTGCTTCACATTCTCAATCTCTTCAGCCAACTGGTTGTCAGCAGCAGTAGGAGTAGGAATCTCCAGCTTGTCGCGCATGATGGATTCGCCATCTTTGCGGTCATAGAGGTGCTGCCACAGTTCCTCGGTAATGAACGGCATGAAGGGGTGCAACATCTTCAGCAGAATCTCGAAGAACTCAAGTGTCTTCTCGTAAGTCTGCTTGTCGATGGGCTGAGCCTCGCCATTGATGTATGCAGGCTTCACCATCTCCAGATACCAGCTTGAGAATTCGTCCCAGAACAGCTTATAGACAGCCATCAGAGCCTCGCTGATACGATACTTCTTGAAGAGGTCGTCGACCTCGGCATTGGTCTGACTCAGTTTGGCCTCAAACCATGCTGTTGCAATCTTACCAGCTTCTGACTGCTCGATATCTTCAACCTTCCAACCCTTTACCAGACGGAAGGCGTTCCAAATCTTGTTATTGAAGTTACGGCCCTGTTCGCAGAGTGCCTCGTCGAAGAGGATGTCGTTACCAGCAGGAGCGCTGAGCATCATACCCATACGAACGCCGTCGGCACCAAACTTCTCAATTAGTTCGATGGGGTCGGGGCTGTTACCCAGTGACTTCGACATCTTACGACCTAACTTGTCGCGAACGATACCAGTGAAGTAAACGTTCTTGAAAGGCATGTCGCCAATATACTCATAGCCGGCCATAATCATACGGGCTACCCAGAAGAAGATGATATCAGGACCCGTTACAAGGTCTGAAGTGGGGTAGTAGTACTTAATCTCCTCGTTGCCGGGCTTGTTAATACCGTCGAACAGCGAGATAGGCCACAACCATGATGAGAACCATGTGTCGAGGGCATCCTCGTCCTGACGCAGGTCGGCATCCGTTACTTTCGAATCCTTTTGCTGAGCCAGTTTCAGAGCTTCTTCACGTGTCTCGGCTACTACATAGTCGTCGTTTTCGTTGTAATAGTAGGCAGGAATGCGGTGGCCCCACCAGAGCTGACGCGAGATACACCAGTCCTGAATGTTCTCCAGCCAGTTCTTGTATGTGTTCTTATACTTGGCAGGATAGAACTTCAGCTCATCGTTCATCACAGGCGGCAGAGCGATGTCAGCAAAGTGCTGCATCTTCAAGAACCACTGCAGTGAGAGACGTGGCTCGATGGCTGTGTCTGGATTGCGCTCAGAATAACCTACCTTGTTGACGTAGTCTTCAATCTTCTCCATCAGACCAGCTTCCTGCAGATCCTTGGCAATCTGCTTACGGCATTCCATGCGGTCCATGCCTACGTAGATAGGACTCTGGTCGCTGATAGTGCCGTCGGGATTGAAGATGTCGATGGTCTCGAGGTTGTGAGTCTTACCCAGCATGTAGTCGTTGGTGTCGTGAGCAGGTGTCACCTTCAAGCAACCTGTACCAAACTCGATGTCCACATAGCGGTCTTCGATAACGGGAATTACGCGGTTTACCAGAGGAACTATCACCTTCTTGCCCTTCAGCCACTGGTTCTTGGGATCCTTGGGGTTGATACACATAGCGGTATCACCCATGATGGTCTCAGGACGTGTGGTGGCCACAACAGCGTAGTAGCCCTTGGCGTCCTTGTGGATGATATTGCCAGCAGCCTCTAGATCCTCTATATTATCTAGTTCTGCAAGATCTGCCACGTAGTATTTCAGATGGAACAGGTGGCTCTGCTCCTCTTTATAGATTACCTCCTCGGTAGAAAGAGCGGTAAGAGCCTTGGGGTCCCAGTTTACCATGCGGAGACCGCGGTAGATAAGTCCCTTGTTATAGAGGTCAACGAAAACCTTGATGACGCTCTCGCTACGTTTTTCGTCCATTGTGAAGGCGGTGCGGTCCCAGTCACAGCTGGCACCCAGACGGCGCAACTGCTTCAGGATGATGCCGCCGTGCTCGTGCGTCCAGTCCCAGGCATGCTCCAGGAACTGCTCACGTGTCAGGTCGCGCTTCTTGATACCCTCGCCAGCCAGTTTCTTCACTACTTTAGCCTCGGTAGCAATGGAGGCATGGTCGGTACCAGGCACCCATAGCGCATTCTTGCCCTCCATGCGGGCACGGCGAACAAGGATGTCCTGAATGGTGTTGTTCAACATGTGTCCCATGTGCAATACACCAGTTACGTTGGGTGGGGGAATCACGATGGTATAAGGCTCGCGTCCATCGGGCTTACTTGAAAAGAGTTTGTGGTCCAGCCAGTACTGGTACCATTTACTTTCGACCTCTTTTGGGTCGTATTTACTTGCTAATTCCATACTTATTTATAAAATGACGTGCAAAGGTACGAAGAATTTTTGAGACGACAAAATAAAAAAAGATTTTTCGTCTAACTATTTGCTTATTCCAAAAATAAGTTGTACCTTTGCGTCCACTATGGAACGAATGCATACAAGAGAAGAGAAATTGGAAGCTTTCGGGCGACTGCTCGACGTAATGGATCGTTTGCGTGAAGAATGTCCTTGGGACAGAAAGCAAACCAATGAGTCGTTACGTCCCAATACCATTGAGGAAACCTACGAATTGTGTGATGCTTTGATTAACGATAATCAGCATGAGATTTGCAAGGAGTTAGGCGACGTATTGTTGCATATTGTTTTCTATGGCCGTATTGGCGAAGAAAAACAACAATTTGATATCGCTGATGTCTGCAATAAGCTTTGCGATAAACTCATTTTCCGTCATCCGCACGTCTATGGTGATGCTGTCGCCAAGGATGCAGAACAGGTGCTTGAATCGTGGGAGCAAATCAAGTTGAAGGAAAAGGATGGCAACAAGACGGTACTGTCTGGCGTACCTTCTGCTTTGCCCTCGCTCATCAAGGCATATCGCATCCAGGATAAGGCTCGTAATGTCGGTTTTGACTGGGCTGACAAGCAGGACGTGTGGGCTAAGGTGCATGAGGAACTCGATGAGTTCGAGGCAGAGTTGCGACGCGAAGACAAGCAACGCTCTACTGAGGAATTAGGCGATTTTCTGTTCTCTGTCATCAATGCTGCGCGACTCTATAAGCTCAATCCCGACAATGCGTTGGAGATGACAAATCAGAAGTTTATCCGTCGGTTCAACTATATTGAACAACATTCTATCCGTATTGGTAAGCCGCTGACAGCCATGTCTTTGGAAGAAATGGATAAATTATGGAATGAAGCTAAAACAAAAGAATAACAATATGAAGAAATTATCTTTTTTGTGTATCCTCTCTGCCTTAATCGTTCTGTTTGGCAGTTGTGGTAATAAGTCTCAAAAGGTGCCTTTCGATAATGGCGACTCTGCCTATTCGTCAAAGGCAGATCCGACCTTATTTGGTGTATGTGGTGTCGAGACAACTATGAATACCCTTCAGCTGATAACCGATACGGGTGATACCCTTCAGCTCGACCTCACTTTAGCCCGAGACAATGCCCAGGTGTTTGGTGGTTTGCAGGTTGGCGATCGTATGGCCGTGATAGCTAACGATAAGCGTACCGAAGCTGTGCTGGTCATTAATCAGGCCGCTCTTTTGGGTAACTGGGTGATGCCGAATCCTATCGATGGTAGCGACGAGGTTGGCATCAGTATCAAGGAAGGCGGTATTGCTGAAAGTATTGAACAAAGTGCCGTCGTTTATAAGACCTGGAAACTGACCCGTGGTAAGTTGGAAATCGTCATGGTTCGTGAAGGTGGTACGGAAGAGGAAGAAACCTATCTCTACGATATCGTCAAGTTGTCGCCAGATTCTTTGATTTACAAGGATGCTGATGATACGTTTGAATATTGTCGCCAGAAGCCTAAGGAGACTTATGGAATGGATGTCGAACTGGAGGATGCCCAAGACGAATTCTTTATGTAATCAGTAATATTGGCGTTTTGGAACCGTTCAGAGTTCATATTTTAGGTTGTGGCAGCGCGTTGCCGACCTTACATCACAATGCCTCTGCACAAGTAGTGGAAATCAGAGGCAAACTATTCCTGGTTGATTGTGGTGAGGGTACTCAGGTACAACTGCGCCGTTCGCGTCTGCGTTTTACCAAGATTAGTGCAGTCTTTATCACCCATCTGCATGGTGATCATTGTTTTGGACTGATAGGCATGCTCAGCACGTTTGGCTTGTTAGGCCGTACGGCTCGTTTGGCTATCTATGCCCCCGTCGCTTTGGAGGCTATGCTGAAACAGCAGATGCAGTTGTTCTGTCATGATTTCGACTACGAGGTTGACTTCCATGCAGTCGATACTACGCAGCAGCAAGTCATTTACGAAGACCGTTCTCTGACTGTTGAGACCATCCCCTTGGAGCATCGCATGCCCTGTTGCGGCTATCTGTTCCGTGAAAAGCCTTCGTTGCCGCATATTCGTCGTGACATGATCGATTTCCACCAGATTCCTACCAGTCAGATTAATAACATCAAGGCTGGAGCCGATTGGACTACTCCTGATGGCGAGGTCGTCAAGAACGAACGTCTGGTAGAACCTGCCGATCCTGCCCGTAGCTATGCCTATTGCAGTGATACGCGCTATATTCCCACACTCCATGAACGAATCAAAGGTGTCTCGACGCTTTATCATGAAAGCACCTATGGTGAGGATAACTTGCTGATGGCTCAAAAGTACTATCACTCTACTGCTCGGCAGGCCGCTTTGGTAGCTCGTGAGGCTGGGGTGGGACAGTTACTTTTGGGGCATTATTCGTCACGTTATGAAGACGAGCAAGTGTTGCTTCGTGAGGCTCAAGAAGTGTTCGAAAATACGCGTTTAACGGACGAAAATGAAGTTTTTGACGTCTAAAGTGCATTTTTTCTTCAAAAAGTTTGGAAGTTTCGAAGAAAATACCTAAATTTGCACAAACTATATAACGAAGTTAGCTTATGACGAAACGATTACTTATATTTTCATTCATTGCAGCCCTTACCCTGATGGCCCCTCAGACCGTCAAAGCCAGCGATGCTGAAGCACCTGCTATTGAGCAGACGATAGATGAGGATATTGTCATCAAAGTCAGTGGCCAGACAGTGACTGTATCAGGGGCACAAGGACAGACGTTAGAGGTTATTTCGCTTACCGGACGCTGCGTCATGTCTGCTAAGATTCAAGACCCCATTCAACGCATAGACTTAAACGTTCCAAAAGGTTGTTACATTCTGAAAATCGGAAAAGTGGCAAGAAAGGTTACTGTTCGCTGATAGCCCTTTTCTCATCTGCACTACTGTTTATTGGATGTAGTACGGATGCCACACATAAGAACAGAGAGATTACTATGGAGGCGTTTTCTGATATGAAGACGCCTGCATTTGTTATTAATCCACAGTTGATTGAACAGAATCTCAATCAGCTGATGGCCGATGGCCGTCAGCAGACTGAAGCCGATAAGCAGGCACGTGCTTTTTACAAGGGTCAGTTGTTGTGGATTGATAAGTTTGGCGTCGACTCGAAAGCCGATACGCTGCTTAGTTGGCTGCACAAGGTCGGCGAGATTGGTTTGACGGAACGCTCGTTCGGTGTCGATCAGATTGAGCAGGATTTGAACCGTATGCGTACGCTTGCTTTCGATGATGCCAACCCCATCAATCTTGTGGTGCCCCGTCTCGACTATCAGCTGACAAAGGCTTGCCTGCGTTATTGCTATGGTCAGCGTTTTGGTTTTGTCAATCCACATCGTGTGTTCAATCATTTGGATGTCGAGAAGCAGGACTCTTCTCATAGAATTACCCAGTTCCGTGGCCTGTTTGATGTGGATATGGACTTGCCCACCAGTCAGTTTGCCGTTGATGTGTTGCGCAAGGTGAAGAACGATAGTCTTACGGCTCTGCTGCACGAGATCCAGCCTAAAGATGCCAGCTATCTCTATCTGAAACAGCAACTCCCTAAGGACACCTCTTTGGCTTATCGTCGTCGTATCATAGTGAATATGGAGCGCAGTCGCTGGCGTCGTCACGATCCTATTGCCACCACTGGAAAGCGCATCATTGTCAACATCCCCGCTTTCCATCTCTATGCCTATAACGGTGGTGAGTTGCTCGACATGCGCGTGGTTTGTGGTGCACGCACGACTAAGAGCCCTCAGCTTACCAGTAAGATAGAGTGGATGGAGGTCAATCCCCAGTGGGTTATTCCTATGAGTATTATCAAGAAGGAAGTGTCCAGCCGTGCAGGTGACTCGGCTTATTTTGCCCGTCATCGCTACGATATCGTCAACAACGAAACCCGTCAGGTAGTCAATCCCGCCAACGTGTCACGTCAGATGCTGCTCAGTGGTAAGTATCGTGTGGCTCAGAAGGGTGGTGCAGGCAACTCGTTAGGCCGTATCGTGTTCCGCTTTAAGAATCGCTTTTCCGTTTACCTTCACGACACGTCGACGCCCAGTGCTTTCGAACGTGAAGTGCGCGCGTTGTCGCATGGTTGCGTGCGTGTCTCGAAACCTTTCGAACTGGCTAACTTCGTGCTCGACAATCCTGACGAGTGGTTGCTCGACCGTATTCGTCTTGGTATGGGACAACAGCCACAGACCGATCAGGGTCGCCAGTGGTTGCGTGCCCATCCTGATAAGGACGATTTGAAGAAACTGATAGGTTATGTGGGTGTCAAGCCTCATGTACCTCTTTATATTATATATTATACGATGTGGCCTGACGAGTCTGGCATTTGGAGAGAATGGCCCGATGTCTATGGCTACGACGATGTTATTTGGAAACAAATGCAACCCTATTTGCAATGAGTAAAGACGATGAACAGCTATTGATGGAGCGACTCGCCAATCCTGATACACAGCGTAAGGCTTTCGAGCGGGTGGTGCGTGAATACAGCGAACAGCTGTATTGGCAGGTTCGTCGTATCGTGCTGACTCATGAGGATGCTAACGATGTCATGCAGAATGTGTATATTAAGGCATGGACCCATCTCGACAGCTTCCACCAGGAGTCGCGCCTCTATACTTGGCTTTATCGTATTGCCGTCAACGAGAGTCTTGACTTTATGCGTCGTCAGAAGAATCAGACCCTCAGCACCGACGATGTCGATTCCGGTATTGCCAACAGATTGATGGCCGACCGCTATTTCGATGGCGACGAGACTGAGGCACAGCTTCAGGAAGCTATTGCCCAGTTGCCCGAAGTACAGCGCCGTGTGTTCACCCTGCGCTATTTCGACGACATGAAATATAGCGATATGAGCCAGCTTCTCGACACCAGTGAAGGCTCTTTGAAAGCCTCTTATCATATAGCGGTGAAAAAGATTACAGAATTTTTTAAGCGTCGCGATTAAACTTTTATCCCGATGCTGCGTCAAAAAGAAAAAACAATTCTACGATGATGGAACACAATGATGAATTAGACCTCAAAAAGATGGTAGGCAACAGGAACCCATTCCGCGTTCCTGACGGCTATTTCGAGCAGCTCACTCAGCAGGTAATGCAGCAGCTGCCTGAGCGTGAGCAGCATGTTGCCAAGCAGCAGTCTATTGCTCCGCAGACCAATAGCCAGCCTCGTGCCCGTAGAGTGCAGATGCGCCCTTGGTTATATGCTGCAGCTTGTACGGCACTTGCAATGATGTTGGGTGTGAGCTACTTCTTTATGCAGTCTCCAGCCACTTCTACTGATGCTGCTCCTATGGCAGCAGTAACCCCCGCAACCAATGTCGCTCCGGCTCAAGATAACAGCTATATTGACGAGGTTGCCGACTATGTTATGATGGATAATGCTGAAATCTACGCATGTCTTTCAGAAAACTATTAGACTTATGAAACAAACAGTAATCATCTTTATTCTCCAGCTGCTCATGGTTGTTTCCGTGAGCGCACAGGGTCAGCAGAAGTTCTCGCCCGAGAAGTTCGATGCTGATATGGAGAAGTTTGTGACGGAGCAGGCTAAGCTCACTCAGCAGGAGGCTGACAAGTTCTTCCCCCTGTTCCGTGAGATGCACCAGAAGCAGCGTGCCATCTACCATAAGATTCGTCAGGCTACCAAGCAGCAGCCTGCCGACGATAAGGCTTGCGAGACTACGCTTAAGGAGTGTGACAAGCTGAACATCGAGCTTCGCCAGGTTGAACAGACCTATCACCTGAAGATGATGAAAGCAATACCTGCTAAGAAGGTCTACGACGCTATCATGGCCGAGAATAATTTCCACCGCCGCATGATGCGTGGTGGCATGCAGACTCCTAACGGTTTCAACGGCTTTAATGGCTTCCAGGGCTGGCAGAATCCTTTCGGTCAACAGAGAGGCAAACGCCGCTAAGGTCACAACGCTCACAATGAGGCTTGCGGGCCGTACAGACATAACGGCCGTGAAGCAACAACCAATGATGTGCCCGGGGAATATCTTCCTCGGGTATATATTTTGTCAGCGCCATCTCCACCTTATACGGTGTGTTGTCCTTTTCAGACACCAGCCCCAAGCGATGGCTCACGCGATACACATGCGTATCGACAGCCAGCGTAGCCTTACCGAAAGCCACGCTCTGCACTACGTTAGCCGTCTTGCGTCCCACGCCAGGCAACGTCAGCAACTGGTCCATATCGTGCGGAATCTCCCCACCAAACTGTTCTGCCACGATGCGTGCCATCTTTACCAGATGGTCAGCCTTCGCGTTAGGGTAGGAGACGCTCTTGATGTATTCCAGCACCTCGTCAGCCTCCACCTGCGCCATACTCCGTGCATCAGGAAACCTATGGAACAGTTCTGGCGTCACCTGATTGATGCGCTTGTCCGTACACTGAGCACTCAGCATCACAGCCACCAGCAGCTGAAACTCGCTGCCAAACTCCAGCTCCGTCTGCACCTCAGGCATCTTCTCCCTGAAGTAGTCGAGCATCCACTCGTATCGTTGTTTCTTAGTCATAATCTATCTACAATAACTATGCATGTTTATGCAATGTACACTATGACTTGAGATAGAGGTTATACTGTAACTCATCAGCTATCGTACTTTGTGGACCGTGTCCAGAGAGTACGATGGTTTCTTTTGGCAGTTGCTTGACGACAGTCGTTAAGCTTTGTTCCATCTCTGCCCAACTGCTTTCAGGGAAGTCGGTGCGTCCGATGCTCATGCGGAACAGGGTGTCGCCAGTGAATACTGTGTGTTCTTCCTCGCAATAGAACAGAGCAGACCCGTGGCTGTGGCCTGGCGTTTGCAGTACTTTCAGCGTATGGTTGCCAAACGTGATGACGTCGCCGTGTTTGAGCAGTCGTCCTACAGGTGGCTGTTCCTCCTTGATATCCATGCCGAAGAGGGCTGATGCACATTCCCTAAGATGTTCTACCAGATTCTGGTCTTCAGCACAGATTTCCACTTGCAGACCATATTGGTTGTAAATGAATGCATTGCCGAAATTGTGGTCTAAGTGGCCATGGGTGGCAAGTAGATGCACGGGTTTCAAATCGTTCTGGGCGATATACGAAGCCAGTGCTTCCTTTTCTTCATCGTAGTAGGCACCGCAGTCAATGATGACACACTCGCGGGTGTCGTCGCTGACCACATAGCAGTTCTCCTGCAGGGGATTACACATCAGTCGTTTGATATTCATAGCGGCAGATAGATAATAGATTTCTCCTTAAACCATTCTTCGCTGAACCACTGGCTTAACTCGGCAGTTTCCACGATTTTGCGATAGGGTTGCAGTTCGCCCTCAAGATTGCCGCCTTTCAGGCAGATGACGCCATTGGGCAGCGCATTTCGTTGCTCTTTGGCTATGTTCTTCTTGACTATTTTGACAAGGTCGGGTAGGGGCATGACGGCACGACTCACAATGAAGTCGTATTTGCCTTTCTCTTCTTCGCCACGCAGGTGTACGGGCTCGCAGTTCTTCAGACCGATGGCTTGTGCCACCTCCAGTGCTACTCGAATCTTCTTGCCTGTACCGTCAATCAGTTTAAACTGGCATTCGGGAAAGAGAATGGCCAGCGGAATACCAGGGAAACCGCCCCCTGTGCCGAAGTCAAGAATGCGGGTGCCTGGGCGGAAGTTTACCATCTTGGCAATGGCCATCGAGTGTAATACGTGATGCTCGTAAAGGTTGTCAATGTCCTTGCGCGATATGACATTGATTTTAGCGTTCCAGTCGCGATACAACTCGTCAAGCAGAGCAACCTGTTGAAGTTGCTCTGCCGACAGTTGTGGAAAGTATTTCTGTATGATATTCATTTAATAGAAAATAGACGAGAGAATGTAGGCTACGATGGTCGCTGTGAAGACACTGATCAAGCCTGGCATCATGAACGAGTGGTTCAGCAGGTATTTGCCGATGACTGTCGTTCCTGAGCGGTCGAAGTTTACCGTCGCAATATCCGAGGGATAGTTGGGGATGAAGAAGTAGCCGTAGACGGCAGGGAACACACCCAGCAGGACTGGGCCGTCAATGCCTAACTGATAGGCCAGCGGCAGCATGGCCACGACAACGGCACCCTGTGAATTGATGAGCACGGACACCAGGAAGAACACAATGGCGATGCTCCAAGGATATTGTGCAACAAGACCTGCCAACATCACTTTCATCTCGTTCATATAATTAGAGAAATAGGTGTCGGCCAGCCAAGCAATACCGTAGATGGCAACCACAGCCACCATACCTGACTGCCACACAGGACCGGCAACGGCTTTCTTCGGGGATGCCTTACAGAAGATAATCATCAAGGCGGCGGCAGAAATCATGACGACCTGAATGACGATGTTCATGGGCAGCGTCTTGTCATACCATTCGGTGGTACCTTTCAAGTATACGTTCGCTTTTACCAACTGGTCGCCCGAAACGGCCAAATCCGGGTTTATATAAAGGGCATTGGCGTCTTGAACGGCACGCAAGGTCTTGTAGGATGGCAGCGCATCCTGGAAAATAGCGAAGAACACGATGACAGCCAGTGCACCGAGGAAAATATAGACAGCATTCTTAGCTGACTGTGGAATCTCTTTGTCGAGCGTGGTGGCGTTGGAACCATAGATGTACTCACGCTGTACGGGGTCGGCTATCTTCTTTTGGAATTCAGGGTCTTTGTCCAAGTCCAGTCCGCGGTGGTACGAAGCAGCAGCAGCAGCTATCAGTCCGCAGAGGCAGGCAGGAATGGAAACCATCAGCACATTAGGAATGGTAATGTTAAAACCATTGGTGTTGGAGATGCTGACAAAGGCTACGACAGCAGCAGCAATAGGCGAACACGTGATACCAACCTGAGAGGCAATTGAGGCCACACCACAAGGACGTTCTGGTCTGATGCCTTTCTTGAGGGCAATGTCGCAAATAATTGGCATTAAAGTATATACGACGTGTCCAGTACCAACTAACACCGTCAGGAAGAAGGTGGTAATAGGTGCTAAGAAAGTAATGCGGTCAGGATGCTTGCGCAACAACCGCTCGGCCATTTGAATCAGCCAGTCCATACCGCCAGAGGCTTGCATGATACCAGCACATGTGACGGCAGCAATGATGATGTAGATAACATCAGTAGGAGGAGTACCTGGCTTCAATCCAAAACCGAACACCAGCAGCGCAAGGCCGATACCAGAAATGGCACCTAAGGCCAGACTGCCATAACGAGAGCCTACCCAAAGTGCTCCAAGCACGATCAGTAGTTGCAGAATCATTAATAGTGACATAAGCAATAGTTTTTAGTTTGATAATAATGTGAATTGTTAATATTCGAAAGTACCGAACTCACTCTTGATAGTGAGACTCTTCTTGCCTTCCTCGATGTGACCGACAATCTGGGCGTCGATATTGAACGACTTCGAGAGGGCGATGACCTGGTCGGCAACTTCAGGACGGACGTATATCTCCATACGGTGACCCATGTTGAATACCTGGTACATCTCTTTCCAGTCGGTGCCTGAGCATTCGTGGATGGCATGGAACAATGGGGGAACGGGGAACATGTTGTCCTTGACCACCTTGCAGTTGTCGTTGACGAAATGGAGCACCTTGGTCTGGGCACCACCTGTGCAGTGTACCATGCCGTGGATTTCAGGGCGCAACTCGTCCAACAGCTTCTTGATGACAGGCGCATAGGTACGGGTGGGCGAGAGTACAAGGTGTCCCATATCTGGCAGTACTGTTTCCTGCGATTCTGTCGCAGGATATGGCACGCTGTCCGTCAGCTTGTATTTACCGCTATACACCAGTTCGTCGGGCACGGCGTGGTCGTAGCTTTCAGGATAGTTCTGGGCCAGATACTTGGCAAAGACATCGTGACGGGCAGAGGTCAGACCATTAGAGCCCATACCGCCATTGTAGCCCTTCTCGTATGTAGCCTGACCCGTAGAAGACAGGCCCACGATGACGTCGCCAGGACGGATGTTGGCATTATCGATAACGTCTGAGCGCTTCATGCGGCAAGTCACTGTGCTATCTACGATAATGGTGCGTACCAAGTCGCCTACATCGGCTGTTTCACCACCAGTGGGATAAATGCCGATACCCATCTCGCGGAGTTCTGCCAACAATTCGTCGGTACCATTGATGATGGCCGAGATAACCTCACCAGGGATAAGCATCTTGTTGCGTCCGATAGTGCTACTGACCAGGATATTGTCAACGGCACCCACGCAGAGCAGGTCGTCGGTATTCATCACAATAGCGTCCTGGGCAATACCTTTCCATACAGAGAGGTCGCCAGTCTCCTTCCAGTACATATAAGCGAGAGCTGACTTGGTGCCAGCGCCATCGGCATGCATGATGTTGCAATACTCAGGGTCACCCCCTAAGATGTCAGGAATGATTTTACAGAAGGCCTGTGGAAAGATGCCTTTATCAATGTTCTTGATGGCGTTGTGAACGTCCTCCTTGGCGGCACTCACGCCACGCATCATATATCTGTTGTCCATATATTTTAATTACGAATTATGAATTACGAATTATAAATTACTTTTCGTGCCAAAACTCCCACGAGGCAAAAGCCTGCAAGAGCAACATCTCCAGTCCGTTCTTGGTTTGTGCACCATACTGCTTACCAAGTTTCATGAACAGGGTCTCGTCAGGATTGTAGATCAGGTCGTAGAGGATGGTGTGCTGGTCCATAGCCTCGTAGGGCAGGAGAGGACACTCCTCCGTCTTCGGATACATGCCGATGGGTGTGCAGTTGACAATGACGTTATACTCCTGAATCACCTCTGGGGTGATAGTCTTATACTGTATGGTGCCAGGACGCTCATAACGGCTGACAAACACCGTTTCCAAGCCCAGATTGCGCAACCCGTAGTCGATGGCCTTCGAGGCGCCGCCAGTACCCAGAATAAGGGCTTTCTTGTGCCATTTCTTGTCGAGCATAGGTTCGATACTCTGCGTGAAACCAATTACGTCCGAGTTGTAACCTTTCAGCTTGATGTTCTTACCGTCGTGCGTGACGCGAATAACATTGACAGCACCGATGGCACGGGCTTCGGGCGATACGCTGTCGAGGAACGGAATGACCTTTTCCTTGTATGGTATCGTCACATTCAAACCACGTAGGTTTGGGTTAGAATCGAGAACCTCAGGTAGTGCGTCGATGGTGGGAATCTCAAAATTCTCATATACAGCATCGATGCCTTCGTCCTGGAACTTCTGGTTGAAGTAACTAATGGAGAACGAGTGTCCGAGGGGATATCCGATAAGTCCGTACTTTTCCATAATGAATACTATTTAATTTATTTCGTTGCAAAATACATAGTGCAGATGCCAAACGTCAGGCGCTTGAACTTAGCTTCCGTAAATCCTGCCTTCTTCAGTATCTCTACCATCTCCTCACCTTGCGGAAAGGCTTCAATGGTCTTGGTGAGATAGGAGTAGGCCGAACTATCCTTAGAGATGATGCGTCCGTAGATGGGCAACACGGTGTGGGAATAGACGTGGAACAACTGCTTCATAGGAAAGCTGACTGGTGTCGTCAACTCGACAATGCTGAGGTGGCCCCCTTTCTTTAGCACACGGCACATCTCTGCGAGTCCTTTGTCAAGGTTGGCAAAGTTGCGAATGCCAAAGGCCGCCGTCACAGCATCGAAAGTCTCGTCGGCATACGTTAGTGCCGTACAGTCTTCGCGTTCAAAGCTGATAATGCTATCAAGCCCCTGCTGTTTTACTTTCTGTCGGCCAATGTCCATCATACCCTCACTGATGTCGGCTCCAATCAGTTTTTGTGGTGCAAGCATCTGGGCAGCCATGATGGCAAAGTCGCCAGTACCTGTTGCAATGTCAAGCATCGATTGGGGATGGAACGGTTGCAGTTGGCGGATGGCCTTGCGTCGCCATCCCTTGTCAATATCCCATGAGAGACGATGGTTCAGCGTATCGTAGGTAGGAGCGATGTTGTCGAACATCTGCTCCACCTGCGTCGTCTTCTCGCCCTCGTTATAGGGCTTTATCGTCTCTTGTTGGTACATATTCTTCTTGTATTTCTAGTATGACTAGTAGAACTAGTTTATCTAGTCTTGAGATATTCGCTGACGTTGCGCTCGATGCGTGCAGCAATGTCGCCTTCCTCAGTAGCCTTGTCGAACTTCTCGCCAACGATGTGCTCGTAGAGCTCGATATAGCGATCGCTGACGCTCTCGGCATATTCGTCGGTAATCTCTGGCATTACCTGTCCAGGCTCGTTCATGAAGTCGTGCTCAATGAGCCACTGACGTACAAACTCCTTTGAGAGCTGACGCTGGGGTTCTCCATTGGCCAGCTTCTCCTCATAGCCATCAGCATAGAAGTAGCGACTGGAGTCGGGTGTGTGAATCTCGTCGATGAGATACACCTTGCCATCGCGCTTGCCAAACTCATACTTGGTGTCCACGAGAATCAGTCCACGCTTGGCGGCAATCTCCTGACCACGGGCAAAGATCTTGCGGGTGTAGTCTTCCATGATGGCGTAATCCTCGGCTGAGACGATTCCCTGAGCGATGATTTCTTCCTTCGAGATGTTCATGTCGTGACCTTCGTCAGCCTTAGTGGTAGGAGTGATGATAGGCTCAGGGAAACGCTCGTTCTCCTTCATGCCATCAGGCAACTTGACGCCGCACAACTCGCGACAACCGTTCTTGTATTCACGCCATGCAGAGCCAGTGAGGATAGAGCGGATAATCATCTCAACACGGAAACCCTCGCACTTCAGACCTACGGTAACCATGGGGTCGGGCGTAGCCAGCTTCCAGTTCGGACAGATGTCAGTGGTGGCATCCAGGAACTTGGCTGCAATCTGGTTCAGCACCTGTCCTTTGAAGGGAATACCCTTTGGCAGAACGACGTCGAATGCTGAGATGCGGTCAGTGGCCACCATCACCATCAAGTCGTCGTTGATGTTATACACGTCACGTACCTTTCCGTGGTACACACTCTTTTGTCCTTCGAATTTGAAGTCAGTCTTTGTTAATGCTTTCATCTTTATTTTAATTCTTAACGCTTAATTCTTCACTCTTAACTCCCTTGTCGAATTTCTCGTATGCGTTGACAATACGTGTCACCAACTTATGGCGCACGATATCCTTGCGGTTCAGTTCTACGATGCCGATGCCCTCTACGCCACGTAGTATCTCAAGGGCTTCTACCAGCCCTGATTTCTGCGAGCGAGGCAGGTCTATCTGCGTCATATCGCCTGTAATAATCATTTTGGTGTTCCATCCCATACGGGTCAGGAACATGCGAATCTGCTGGGGGGTGGTGTTCTGGGCTTCGTCAAGAATGACGACGGCATCACTTAGCGTGCGACCACGCATAAAGGCCAGCGGTGCTATCTGGATGACGTGCTTCTCCATCATGTCCTGTAGCTTTACCTGTGGCAACATGTCTTCCAAGGCATCGTACAGGGGTTGTAAGTAGGGGTCAATCTTGTCCTTCATGTCACCTGGCAGGAAGCCTAATTTCTCGCCAGCTTCTACGGCGGGACGCGAGAGGATAATCTTCTTGGCAGTTTTCTCCTTCAGGGCTTTGACGGCTAATGCAATAGAAAGATACGTCTTACCAGTGCCGGCAGGACCGACGGCAAACACCATGTCGTTATCGTGATAGGCATCTATCAGGCGCTGCTGGTTCTCGCTACGGGCCTTAATAGCTCTGCCTGACATCGAATAGCAGACCACACCATCAGGTACTTCGTCCTTGGTGCGCTTGCCTTTTACGATGTCCAGAATGTCCTCCTCTGACAGGGCATTGAACTTCAATACGTGCTGGCGCAGCTTCTCGGCATTTTCCTCGAAAGCGCTCATCTGTTCCTCGTCGCCCAGAATTCGTATCACGTTGTCGCGAGCCACGATGCGCAACTTGGGATACAAGGCGCGCAGCATCTGCAGGTGCTGGTTTCCTATGCCGTAGAACACTACAGGATCAATGTCCTCTAATACAATATGCTTTTCTATCAAAATAACGTTATTTACTAAATATGGGTGCAAAATTAATGAAAAAAATCGAGCCAACCAAATGGTCAGCCCGATTTCTTATCGACTTTTTTACTTTTCTTGCCTTATTTTTAGAGGATGGTCTTCACAGCCTCCAGCATACCCTTGTCCTGAATCAGGTCGAGGAACATCTTCACCATAGCGTTCAGACCCTCTACCTTGTTCAGGTCTTCAGCCCAGATGAATTCGGCGCCAAGTACACCGTCAGTCACCTTCTGAGTGTCGCCAGTAGCCCACAGTTCCTTCAGCAGACCCATAATCTTCTCGTCGTCGTTGGGAATGATATCAACGCCGTCGGCACGCTTGCCACCCTTGTAGTAGGTGATGATGGCTGCTAAGCCGAATACCAAGCCCTTAGGCAGCTCGCCCTTACGCTCCAGATAGGTCTTCACACCAGGCAGGTCGCGAGCTTGGAACTTGGGGAATGAGTTCAGCATGATACTGGTTACCTGATGGTCTACGAACGGATTGTCGAAGCGCTCCAGCACATCACCGGCAAACTTCTCCAGCTCGTCCATAGGCAGATCGAGAGTCTGCATCAGCTCCTCAAACTGTACTTTATGGATATACTTTGAGATAACTTCATGGTTGCAAGCGTCGCGAACGATGTTCACACCGCTCAGGAATGCCACGGGGCTCAGCACAGTGTGTGGGCCGTTCAGCAGCGTTACCTTACGCTTGTGGTAGGGCTCCTCGCTGGGAACGAACAGCACGTGCAGACCGGCCTTGTCGGCGGGGAACTCCTGAGCAACCTCCTTTGGAGCCTCGATGACCCACAGGTGGAAGTTCTCGGCCTGTACAACCAAGTTGTCGCGATAGCCAACCTTCTCCTGAATCTCAGCAATCTCCTTGCGGGGGAAACCAGGAACGATACGGTCCACCAGTGTAGCATAAACGCCACAGCTCTCGTCGAACCACTTCTTGAAGTCTGCTGGCAACTGCCACAGTTCGATGTACTTATTGATGCAATCCTTCAGCACGTGGCCGTTCAGGAAGATGAGCTCGCAGGGGAAGATGATGAGTCCCTTCGTGGGGTCGCCGTTGAAGGTCTGCCAGCGGCGATACAGCAACTGAACCAGTTTACCAGGATAGCTGCTGGCGGGTTTGTCGTCCAGCTTGCAAGCAGGATCGAAAGCGATACCGGCCTCAGTGGTGTTCGAGATAACGAAACGAATCTCAGGCTGGTCGGCCAGAGCCATGAAGGCATCGTTCTGAGAGTAAGGGTTCAGTGCGCGGCTGATAACGTCGATACGCTCCAACGTATTGACAGGCTTACCATTCTCACGACCCTGCAGGTTTACGTGATACAGGCAGTCCTGACCGTTGAGCCAGTCAACCATACCGCGTTCGATGGGCTGAACAACCACAACACTACCATTGAAATTGGTCTTCTGGTCCATGTTCCAGATAATCCAATCAACGAATGCACGGAGGAAATTACCCTCACCAAACTGAATCACCTTCTCAGGCATCACGCTCTTAGGAGCGAACTTTTTGTTTAACGGTTTCAACATAATCCTTATATACTTTATAAATAGTTTGTTTTATTGCTGCAAAGTTAGTGAATAATTTTCGAATAACGTATCATTATCACTGAATTTCTGACGTTAACGTTTGCGAAAACTATTGTTGCATCAGGTATGCCTTGAAGTCGGCAAAGTCCTTCGACATGGATACGCTCTGCTTCTGTCCCTCCATAAAGGCACGCAGACGGGCAGGAATCTCGATGTCAATGCCCAGAATCTCGTCAACCTTCTCCTTGAATTTAGCCGGATGTGCGGTCTCGCAGAATACGCCAACCTCGCCAGCCTTCAGGTTTTCTTGCAGTGAACGGAAACCGCAAGCGCCATGAGGATCAAGTATATAGCCTGTTTCGCTATAGCATTTTCTCATAGTTTCCTTAATCTGATCGTCACTATAGGTAGCACCACTAATCAGACTGGTAATGCGCTGATGGGTCTCTTCTTCACTCAACAGGCGGTTGTCGCTATACAGGTTGATGATACGGGCAAAGTTTGACGGGTCGCCCACATCCATAGCGTTAGCCAAGGTCTGTACAGATGCCTTGGGCTCGTACTTGCCTGTCTGTAGGTATTTATAGAAGATGTCATTAGCGTTGTTGGCAGCAATGAAACGCTTGATGGGCAGTCCCATCTGGTGACCGAACAGCGCCGAGCAGATGTTGCCGAAGTTGCCGCTTGGCACACACATCACCAGTTCGTCGGCCTTGCCCAGAGCCTTCATTCTCGCGTACGCATTAAAATAATAGAACGCCTGCGGAAGGAAACGGGCTACATTAATAGAGTTGGCTGATGTCAACTTCATATGCTGATTCAGTTCGGCATCCATAAAGGCAGACTTTACCAGAGCCTGACAGTCGTCGAATACACCGTCCACCTCAATGGCCGTAATATTCTTACCCAGCGTTGTGAACTGGCACTCCTGAATAGGACTCACCTTGCCTTTGGGGTAGAGCACATAGACATGGATACCCTCAACACCGAGGAACCCGTTTGCCACCGCTGAACCCGTGTCACCACTAGTTGCTACAAGAACGTTGACAGTTTTGTTTGTTGCTGTGTTACAGCAACCTACCGAACTGCCCTGGCGTAGAAAGTAGCCAAGCAGGCGCGCCATAAACCTTGCACCGACGTCCTTGAACGCCAGCGTGGGACCGTGGAACAGTTCCAGTGCATAGATGTTCTCCGTCACCTTCACTACCGGGCAGTCAAACTGTAGCGTGTCGTAGACAATATCCTGCAGGGCGTCACCCTCCACATCGTCGCCGAAGAAGTTCTGGGCTACATTGTAGGCAATGTCCTGAAATGCCATCTTTGGCATGTCGTCAATGAAAGCCTGAGGTAACTTGTAAATCTCTTCCGGCATGTAGAGGCCACGGTCCTCTGCCAGTCCCTTCACCACTGCTTTCTGCAGGTCAGCGATGGGCGCTTTTCCGTTTGTGCTATAATAATTCATTATCTTATACTAAATAATTAATCAAAAATATTACCGCCACACTTCGACTAGTCGAAGAATCCTGGCTGCTTGTAGTCGATGCCTAACTCGCGATCGACGGTGGCAAGGATACCTTGTACCTGTCCGAGGGCGAACATACGACCCAAGAGGGTGTAGCCGGCATTGTGGCCGTGACTCGACTCGTCAAGGATGCCACCAGGCTCATCAGTGAACGTCATACCGTGATCCACACGCATGGGTAGGTTAGGATTCTCCTTCTCGAAGATGCGAGCCAGCTCGATGAGGTCGGCACGTCCTCCCAGGTGTGAAGCTTCCGTGAAGTCGCCATTGGGGAAGATGTGGCATGAGCGCAAGTGAACGAAGTGAGTGCGAGAAGCAAACTTCTTGGCCAGTTCTACGACGTTGTTGTAAGCACCTGCACTCAAACTGCCAGCACAGAATGTGAGGCCGTTGTGCTTGTTGGGTACGGCATCGAGGAACCACTGGATATCCTCCTCTGTACGGACAATACGTGGCAATCCGAGAATCTCAATGGGGGGATCATCGGGGTGAACGCACATGTTCATGTTGCACTCCTCGCAAACGGGCATGATGGCCTCGAGGAAGTACTTCATATTAGCACGCAGCTGAGCCTTGTCGATGCCTTTGTATAGGTCGAGGAACTCACGGAACTTCTGCACTGGAGCCTCATCGTTCTCGCTGAAGTTACCAGAGACGAAGCCCTGAGTCTTGATGACGATATTCTCTACCAGCTTGTGGTCCTTCTCTGGGGTCATGGTCTTGGCCAGTTCGTCACATTCTGCCAGCACATTACGGCCTTCGCCAACGCCAGCAGGGAACTTGAACTGTGCCCACTCCTCTCGAGCACCTGGACGCTTCAAGATATAGATGTCGAAATAGGCGAACTCGGCATAATTGAAGTAGAGGTTGGTGGCACCGTTGGGATTGTTATGGAACAAGTCGGTACGGGCCCAATCCAATACAGGCATGAAGTTATAACAGATGCAGTGGATGCCCTCAGCCGAGAGGTTGCGCAGCGACTCCTTATAGACCTCAATCTGATGGTCGCGGTCAGGACCGCCATACTTGATGGTCTCAACGACTGGCAGCGACTCAACAACGCTCCAACGCATGCCGTAGCTTTCGATATACTCGCGCAAGTCGCGAATCTTCTCACGGGTCCATACTTCGCCAAGGGGTACATCATGCAAAGCTGTGACGATGCCCTCAACGCCGATTTGTCTCAACATGGCAAGCGTAATCTTATCTTTCTTGCCAAACCATCTCCATGTTCTTTCCATAATTTGTTTGAGTTATTTAGTAATTTATTCGTAACGCATTGAACGTGCGGGGTGAATGTGCGATATCAGGAAGCTGGGTGCGATAAGCACGAAGACCGAGATAAGCAGCGTGGCAATATTGAGTGCCAAAATGATTGGTATATTAAGCTCCATGGGGGCTGTGTCAACATAATAGCTGGCAGGGTCAAGACGGATAAAGCCCGTCTGCTGTTGCAACACGACCAGTCCGACGCCAATGACGTCGCCCCAGAAGAGACCACGCCCGATGATGAAGGCGGCAAACCAAAGGAACGTATGACGAACGGTATCGTTGCGCATGCCAAGAGCTTTCAGAATGCCAATCATCTGTGTCCGTTCAAGGATGATAATGAGCAGACCGCTAATCATGGTAAAGCCTGCTACGAATACCATCAGTACAAGAATAATCCATACGTTGATGTCAAGCAGCGAGAGCCATGAGAAGATGTTTGGATAAGCCTCAAAGATGGTCTGTGACGTGAGTACCTCGCCATAATGGTCGGTCTTGCTGTTAACGAGCCTGACAATCTTCTTGGCAATAGGGTCGAGGTTATCGAAATTGTCGACCAATAGTTCGGCACCGCTGCACTGGTCTTGTTCCCAACCGTTCAGTTTGACGGGTACCGAAAAATCAGTGAAACAGAGGTTCTGGTCGAACTGTGACATATTGGTCTGATAGATGCCCTCAACGGTAAACTTTCGAACGCGAACATCTTCTGTACCAATAAAATACGCAAACACTTTCGAGCCAACTTTTAACTGTAGTTTGTCTGCTATGGTACGCGAAATAAGTAAGGGGTACTTGGATGGTTGCTCGCCAAACTTAGGCATGTGTCCCTCTACCATATTGCTTCGTAGGAAGCTTACATCGTAGTCGCTGCCGATACCCTTGAAGGCAACACCTAGGAAGTCGTCATCGGTCTTTAGGATGCCCTGTGTTATGGAGTAGCATACCACATGACGGACACCTTTGGTCTGCCGAATCTCGCGCATCAATGTATCGTTGATACAGATGGGGGCAGGAATGGCCGTTTGTTGGGCCATAAAGTTTGTAATCTGGATATGGCTACCAAAGCCTACCACCTTATCGCTGATGGAATGCTTGAATCCAGATATCACAGACACGGTGATAATCATCACGGCCAGTCCGATGGCAACGCCGATGGTGGCAATAGTGATGGCAGGACGGCTCACCTCTTGTCGGTCGCCGCCCTGACGATATATCTTCCGTGCTATGAATAGTGGTAGATTCATTCTTCTACACGTCCTGGATAAGCTTCGAGGGCTTTCTTCAGTACAAAGAGTGCACGCTCAAGGTCGGCCTTCTTCAGCACGTAGGCAATACGCACTTGATTGATACCGGCACCAGGCGTGGTGTAGAAACCTGCAGCAGGAGCCATCATGACTGTTTCGCCCTCGTAATTGAACTCAGCCAGACACCAGCGACAGAACTTCTCAGCATCGTCGACAGGCAGTTTAGCTACGGTATAGAAGGCTCCCATGGGTATAGGCGAATAGACGCCTGGAATGCGGTTGAGTCCGTCAATCAGGCACTTACGACGCTCTACATACTCGTCATAGACGTCGCGCAGATAATCCTCAGGCGTTTCAAGCGAGGCTTCGGCAACAATCTGACCAATCAGGGGAGGAGAGAGGCGGGCCTGACAGAACTTCATGACGGCCTTACGTACCTCGGCATTCTTCGTGATAAGGGCTCCGATACGGATACCACACTCAGAATAGCGCTTTGAAACGGAATCGATAAGAATGACATTCTGTTCGATACCCTCCAAATGGCAGGCAGAGATATAAGGCGAACCGGTATAGATGTATTCGCGATAGACCTCGTCAGAGAAGAGGTACAGGTCGTACTTCTTCACGAGGTCGCGAATCTGGTTCATCTCACGACGTGTATAGAGATAGCCAGTCGGATTGTTGGGGTTGCAAATCATAATGGCACGCGTGCGGTCATTGATAAGCTCCTCGAACTTCTCAACCTTGGGCAATGAAAAGCCTTCGTCGATGGTCGTAGCAATAGTGCGAATTTTGGCACCGGCACTGATGGCAAAGGCCATATAGTTGGCGTAGGCAGGCTCAGGAACGATAATCTCGTCGCCAGGATTCAGGCACGATAGGAATGCAAATAGCACTGCCTCCGAACCACCAGAAGTGATGATGATATCGTCTGCTGATACATTAATATTATATTTCGCGTAATAGCCAACAAGCTTCTCGCGATAGCTGAGATAGCCCTGCGAAGGTGAATACTCCAGGATATTGCGGTCAATCTGCTTGAGCGCATCGAGCGCAACCTGAGGCGTGGGCAGGTCGGGCTGTCCAATATTAAGGTGATAAACCTTGGTTCCGCGTTGTTTTGCGGCAGCTGCAAGAGGAGCGAGTTTCCTGATTGGCGACTCGGGCATCTCAAGTCCGCGTACTGATATTTCCGGCATTGTGTTGTATAATTTACGTAAATCGACTGCAAAGGTAATAAAAAGAAGTGAAAAGTGAAGAGTGAAAAGTGAAAAAATTACTTTTGCAGCAAAATAATATGAAAAATGAATCGTAAATTGTGATTTATTTCGTAATTTTGCGCATCAAAACAAGAATACGGTATGAATTACGAAGAACTTTTAATAGCCAAAGCAGGTGGGAAACTGAATCAGTCGCAGATGCCCATTGGTGAGTTTTTCCGTGCTAAGACGGGTAACAAATACCAGTCGACGGTTGACATTCGTGATTCGTTGTTGTCCAATATCACATTTTGTGAAGGGCTGAAGCGTGAATGTGACGAGAATAAAACCATTGGCGATAAGCACCAGTTGCACTTCACGCCTGTCATGCAGGACAATGACATTGTAAGGCTGGCTATTTCGGAGCCAGGACAATATATGTCGTTTGCTGAAATGCTCAACGAGACACCAGCTGTTGTCGCTCAGCGCGATTTTTTGAAAACCGTGCTTGAAGGATTGGTTAGCATAACGACACTATTGCATAAAAAGGGTATCCGCCACTTGTGTTTCTCACCACGAACGGTGTTTGCACGTAAGGGCGACTATTCACCGATGTTGCTCTCGCATGGTTCATATTATATGTCGATGAGTAATCTGGAAGAATTCTATGGTGACGACGCCCAATATGTGGCTCCAGAGGTATTGCAACACGGTACGATTGACGATCGTTGCGATGTTTACTCTATAGGCAAGTTCTTACAGGGCCTCTGTGCGACATCAGACATGCCTTTTGAGTATCGCAGCGCTTTGAAAAAGGCTACCAGCGAATTGCCGGAAGACCGTTTCAATACACCTGAAGAACTACTGAATGCTGTTCGCAAAAAGCATAACGTCATCAGGTCAGCTGTCATCGTGGCTATATCGTGTGTGGCTGCATTGGTATGTGTGGGGCTCTATTTCGACATGTTCCCTGAAACCAATTCTGTGGAGTTTGTGAAGCCCGTGCCACGCCAGCCAACTGACGACCTCTTGGATGACGGTTTCGATCCTGCTGAACTGGGCGTTACCAATAGTGATAGTGGCGACTCGCTTGTATTCGACGAGGCCGCGGAGCGTACCTACACTGCGAAAGCCGAGGAGATATTCCGCAAGAAATATGCACAGGAAGCTGACCGCATACTCTCGAAGATTTATAATAAAGAGTATATGAGTAATGCGGAAAAGAAATTTACGGCAGAGAGCCAATCGACTATCGATGAACTGATGAAAAAACAGGCAGAACTCGGTAATGATGCCGGATTGACACCTGAGCGCTCGCAGTTGATAGCGACAGAGATTATTGACCGCATTACGGAACAGAAGAAAAAAGAGATGGGCGGTTCGAATAGCAGAGCGATTCAGAAGTAGTTAAAAGTTAAGAATTAAGAGTTTAAAATTAAGATTATAAAGACAAAATGAGATCAAGAACAGCTATTTGGTTTGAGTGCAAGATTGCCTACGAGAAAGTCATGGAGGACGGCTTGCAGAAGAAGGTTAAGGAGAATTACGTGGTAGATGCCCTGTCATTTACAGAGGCAGAGAGTCGCATTATGGAAGAAATGTCGAGCTATATCAGTGGCGAGTTTACCATCGAAGATATCAAGATTGCCAGTTATAAGGAGATTTTCTTCTCTGATGAGGAAATGGCTGACCGCTGGTATAAAGCAAAGCTTCAGTTTATTACCATCGACGAGAAGACGGAGAAAGAGAAACGCTCCAATGTGAACTATCTGGTACAGGCTGGTACGCTGAAGGGTGCTGTTAACAATATCGAGAGTGTAATGGGTACTACGATGATTGACTACGTGATAGCCTCTGTTGCTGAAACCACGCTGATGGACGTATTCGAATACGGCAAAGAAGTGAAAAGTGAAGAGTGAAAAGTGAGAAAATAGCTACCGCCGTATGTATGACGTAAAAGGTAATCTGAAGCAGGTACTTGCTCATTTGCCACAAGGCGTGCGCTTGGTGGCCATCAGCAAGTATCACCCTAACGAATATATCGAGGCGGCTTACGAAGAAGGACAGCGCATCTTTGGCGAAAGCCATGAACAGGAGCTACGCCAGAAACATGAAACGCTGCCGAAGGATATCAAGTGGCATTTTATTGGTCATCTGCAGACCAATAAGGTGAAGTATATCGCACCCTATGTCACGATGATTGAGGCCGTTGATTCGTTGAAGCTGTTGCAGGAGATAGAGAAACAAGCAGCCAAGAACAATCGTGTGATTGACGTGTTGCTGGAACTGCATATCGCTGAAGAAGAGACGAAGTACGGACTGAGTGACCAGGCTTTGTATGATTTGTTGGACGGTGGCGAATGGCGTGAAATGACGCATGTACGCATCTGCGGACTGATGATGATGGCTTCGTATGTAGACGATGAGCAGCAGATTAGGTTGGAATTCCGTCATGCCAAGTCGTTATTCGACGAGGTGAAAACGCGCTATTTTGCTGATGCCGACTACTTTTGTGAGCGCTCGTGGGGGATGAGCCACGACTATCTGATAGCCGTAGAGGAGGGTAGTACGATGGTTCGTATCGGTACGACTATTTTCGGTCCAAGAGTTTACTAAGCAGGTATTGTCCACGCTTCATGTTACCCCAGTGGATGGCATGGACAGGACAGTGATGATAACAAGCCAGACAATTTGTGCACCGCTCGTTGTGAAGCCACACGGGCGGTGTTCCTTTTATGTCGTCGACAGGGCACACCTTTTGACAAAGACCACACTGGATACAAGCCTTATCGTCCACCCAGAACTTCGTGTCGGTGATGAGATGCTTGTTATAATAGCCGCCAATGATGTAGGTATAGGTAAAGGGAATGCCTCCTTTGACAAGCTCTTCAACGTCTCGTTGGTGTTCTGAGATGACTTGGCAGATATGCTTCATCCTTTGGCGGGCAGCTTCAACCTTCTGACGTGCCTTCTCGTCAGTGTCCAGATGCAGAAAGGAGAAACAGACATTCGATTCCGGCATTACAATGGCAAAACGTGCATCGGTATGCAAGCCTTTCTGATGCAGTTCTTTATCGAAGATTCGCATGGCATACCCCATATTGTCACCACATGTGGTCAGGGCATAGATGTATGGTGGCTGAGGGCTGATGGCTGAGGGTTCAGTGATGAACGTTGCCTGACGGATGAATTCGCGGACGATACGTGGCGGTTGCCAACCATGCGTAGGAAAACAGAATCCTAACCGTTCGCCATCCTTCAACTCATAGTTGAGCTCAGTTTTGCCGAGCTCATCAGGAATGTACCGCAGTTCCTCGCCAGTAGCTTCAGCCAGAAGCTGGGCTGCCCAGCGTGTATTACCAGTGCCAGAGAAATAGAATATCATAGGCGTTCCACTTGTTTTACACCCTTGACGGTACGCAATTTCTTGATAAGCGACTCCATACGGTTGGTGTCGTCGAGCATGATAGTCAGGTTACCACTGAACAGACCATCGTGTGAGTCGATGTTAATGCTGCGGAGAACGAGCCTCTCTTCCTTTGAGATGATGCTGGTCAGGTTGTTGACAATACCGATATCATCATTACCGATGACACGTAGCGTGATTTCGTATTGCGAAGAGCCCTTGCCGCTCCATTTGGCCTTTACAATGCGGTAGCCGAAACGTTTCTTCAACTCTGGCGCATTAGGACAGTCGTCACGATGAATCTTGATGCCGCCACTGACCGTTACAAAGCCAAACACCTTGTCGCCATAGATAGGCTGGCAGCAACGTGCCAACTGATAGTCGACGCCTTTCAGGTTTCGGTCAATGACCAGCACATCTTCATCGATATGCTCCTTGGGCAGACGCGACTCATCCAACACAAAGTTAGCAGCACTCTCAGCCAAGTTGTTACCCGTTGTTGGGCCGTCGCCTTGCTGTAGTTCTACATATCGGTCGATAACCGTATTGACGTCCAGTTCGCCAGAAGCTATCTGCCGATAGAAGTCGCTGACCTCCTTGAACCCCAACTTCTTAATCAGATGTTGCATCGTGGGCTCGTCCAACTCCAGTTTCTTGTTCTTGAACTTGCGCTCTAACATCTCCTTGGCAAAAAGTCCTTCCTTCACCTGCGTCTCCTTCAGTGCCAGACGAATCTTTGACTTTGCACGTGATGTCTTCACAATGGTCATCCACTCCTGTCTGGGATGCTGTGAATTGGAAGTCATGATCTCAACCTGGTCGCCACTTTGCAACTGATGACGGATGGTTACCACCTTATTATTAATACGCGCGCCCACGCAGGCATTACCTATCTTAGAATGGATGTGATAGGCGAAGTCGAGCACCGTGGCTCCTTTGGGGAACTTAAACAAGTCGCCCTTTGGCGTGAATACAAACACCTCGTCCTCATAGAGGTCCATCTTAAACTGGTCCATAGCATCCAGGCCGTCGCTGGTCTCCAACATCGAACGGATATTGGTGAGCCACTCGTCCAAACCGGATTCGCTCTTCACCCCTTTGTAACGCCAGTGGGCTGCTACACCACGTTCGGCAATCTCATCCATGCGCTCTGTACGGATCTGTACCTCTACCCATTTTTTCTCAGGTCCCAGAACAGTGATGTGCAGACTTTCGTAACCATTCGACTTGGGAACGCTGAGCCAGTCGCGCAGTCGCTTGGGGTTTGGTTGGTACATCGAAGTGACAATGGCGAATGCCTGCCAGCAATGCATCTTCTCTTTTTCTATTGGCGTATCAATGATGACGCGGATGGCAAACAGATCATAGACACCTTCGAAGGGGCATTTCTGCTTCTTCATCTTTTGCCAGATGCTGTGAATCGATTTCGTACGCCCTTTGATATGGAAATGTAACCCAGCCTCGGTCAGTCGCTCGGAGATAGGTTTGATGAATTGTTCGATATAGGCATCACGGTTCTTCTTCGTCTCACTCAACTTCTCCTTGATATGATAGTAGGCATCGTGTTCCAGATATTTCAATGACAAGTCTTCCAACTCGCTCTTCAACTTATAAAGGCCGAGCTTATGTGCCAACGGTGCATAAAGATAGGCGGCTTCTTCCGAAACTTCACGTTTGGCATCCTGTTGTTTTGTATCACGAATCTGACGCATCAGGTTCACACGATCTGCAATCATGATTAGAATCACGCGCATGTCTTCAGCAAACGACAACAGCAGATTACGGAAGTTCTCGGTCTCGACAACAGGATTCTTCTGATATAGTTCCTGTATGCGCTGCAAACCATGTAAGATGCGTGCCACAGACTCACCATACTGTTGCTGGGCTTCCTCAATACTCAGAAAACCTTGCTCGATACTGGGGCGAAGCAAAACAGCCAGCACACCATCACGACGCAATCCAATCTCGTCGACTATCAACTGAGCTGTCTGGAAAGCCAGTAGGATAGGGTTGAGGCCAAAGATGTTTCGGCTCACCTGGCATTGCTCTATCGTTGATAATAGATATTTACGCATGCGCGCCTCGTCATCTGGCAATAGTGTCGATGCTATCTGTTCACGAATGTGCTGATAGAGTGTTAATGCTTGTTCTTTCTCTTTTATGGTAAATTCTAATCTTTCCGTCATGTAAATGGTAGTTTTTGTGTCGCAAAGTTACAAATTAGTAAAGAAATGAGCAAGAAAAAAGACAAGAAAGTGCAAATAATCACTTTTTTCGAAAAAAAACGGGAAAAAGTTTGGTGGGTAACGAAAAAAGCATTACCTTTGCACCCGCAATCAAGAGAGATGCACCTCCCAAAGAGGTTTTAATGCGGAAATAGCTCAGTTGGTAGAGCACAACCTTGCCAAGGTTGGGGTCGCGGGTCCGAGTCCCGTTTTCCGCTCAACATGTTGAACAAAAAAGAGCATTAGCGATGGTTGCTAATGGTTAATGCCCAGGTGGCGGAATTGGTAGACGCGCACGTTTCAGGTGCGTGTGCCGCGAGGCGTGCAGGTTCGAGTCCTGTTCTGGGCACTCTTTTTTATTCACACGTTAAATCGTGTTGGAGAGGTGGCGGAATTGGTAGACGCGCTACTTTGAGGGGGTAGTGTCAATTGCGACGTGGGAGTTCGAGTCTCCTCCTCTTCACATATAGATTTCGAACTTTAGTTTTGCGGAAATAGCTCAGTTGGTAGAGCACAACCTTGCCAAGGTTGGGGTCGCGGGTCCGAGTCCCGTTTTCCGCTCTTTTTTTTATACAACAGGAAAACAATCTAATTCGATGAATTTATACTTACGTTATTTTGACAGGGAAATACTTGTCAACACAGTAGATGAAGCTATTGCGTTCTTGTCTGATATCGACGAGATTGGTATGAATCATATGCTTGAGGCTGACATTCGCGATTACGTAGCCAGCGATGTGGCTTATCCCAAGCGCTATAAGATCCGTCCACGCGTGTACTTTATAATTATTAAGACTGAAGCTGCCACGATGCAGGATTTTAAGGAAAAGCGTGCTGTTCGCTCTGAAGTAGCACCTAAGGCTGCTGCTCCAGCTGTTCTTCGTTTGAATGAGGAACGCTTTGGTTGGTATGAAGGCGCTTTGGACTTCAAGCGTGTCACACTGATGCCAGGTACAGGTAAGTTCCAGTATCGTGACACTCATTTCGTAGCATGTTGTAAGGCCTTTTCAGGTCAGGATTGTTACAATCGTATCGTTGACCATCTGAGTCAGCGTGTCGATAGTCGTAGCCAGTTCCCCTCTGCTAAGGGCAAGAACTTCAAGTTTATGTATCTTGGTGCTTGTAAACAATAGGAGGTGTTGTCTATGAACAAAGTGATGTTGATAGGAAACGTAGGTGCCGATCCTGAGATACGTTATGTTGACAAGGATGTTGCTGTTGCCCGTGTGCGACTGGCAACAACGGAACGCGGCTATACGCTTCAGAATGGCACACAGGTTCCTGATCGTACTGATTGGCATACTGTCTTATTGTGGCGAAAACTGGCTGAAATTGTTGAAAAGTATGTTCATAAGGGCGATAAACTCTATATCGAAGGACGTATCCGCTATACTACTTACGATGATAAGCAGGGACAGCGCCGCTATGTCACTGAGATATGGGCAGACAATATGGAGATGCTTACTCCTAAGGTTGCCGAGCCTATTCCTACAGAATAATGCCTTATGGATATAGACTATTTTCAACAGATTTTTTCTGAGGTAACATTGATGACGCCAACACTTGGAGCCGTTTTGGCCGGTGTGTTGGCCTGTCTGTTGTTGTTTGTCTCTGGTTATGCTTCTGGTTCAGAAATCGCTTTCTTCTCTTTGTCACCCTCTGACCTGAACGAGTTGGACGAGGAGAAACACGATACTGACGCAAAGATCAAGATGCTGCGTGAGGATTCTGAACGTACGTTAGCTACCATTTTGATTACTAACAACTTGGTCAATGTCACTATCATCATGTTGTGCAACTATTTCTTTGCACATGTTGTTGACTTTGGCGGTGCCTATTGGCTTCAGTTCCTGTGCATCACGGTTTTGCTGACCTTCCTGCTCTTGCTGTTCGGAGAAATCATGCCTAAAATATATACGGCAAAGGACCCTCTGCAGTTCTGTCGCAAGGCCGTTGGTGGCATCATGTTTTGTCGTCGTCTGTTCTGGCCTATTGCCAATATACTTCTGCGGACAGGTATGCTGGCCGAGAAAGTGGTTCAAAAAGAGAATCATGTGTTGAGCGTTGACGATTTGGAACAGGCATTGGAACTGACGGACAAGGAAGACATCAAGGAAGAGCAGCGTATGCTGGAAGGTATTGTCCGCTTTGGCGACGAAACAGCCAAAGAGATTATGACCTCGCGTCAGGATGTCGTCGACCTTGATTTTAAAGTCTCGTTCCCTGAGGTAATCAAGTGTATAGTCGAGAACAACTACTCACGTATTCCTGTTTATCAGGATAACAGCGACAACATTCGTGGCATCCTGTATATCAAGGACTTGCTGCCTCACTTGAACAAAGGCGACAACTTCCGTTGGCAGTCATTGATTCGTCCGCCATATTTCGTTCCTGAGACGAAGAAGATTGACGACCTGCTACGTGAGTTCCAGGAGAATAAGGTACATATTGCCATCGTTGTCGACGAATTTGGCGGTACGAGTGGCATCGTGACGCTTGAAGACATCCTGGAGGAGATCGTCGGCGAGATTAATGACGAGTACGACGAGGACGAGAAGAGCTATGTCCGTATCAATTCCAATACCTTTATCTTCGAAGGTAAGACATTGCTGAGTGACTTCTATAAGATTCTGAAACTCGACGATACACTCTTCGAAGACGTTGAGGGCGATGCAGACACATTAGCAGGTTTGATGTTAGAATTGAAGGGCGACTTCCCCAAGTTACACGAGAAGATTGACTTCCAGCACTTCACCTTCGAGATTGTTGAATTAGAAGAACGACGCATAGCCAAAGTCAAAGTCATCGTTCACGACGTGCAAGAGTAATAGGACTGGTTTCCTTTTTGGCTTTTTGCGGTATTTTACTTTGTTTTTTGTGGTAGTAAGAAGTTTCTCTGGGGAAATTCCCTACGAAACTTTAGGGATTTGGAAGCGCAGAATAGGAAAAATCATTTTCAAATCCCATTTATTCGTCCTATCTTTGCAACGTGATCAAGAAACAAATGTCAAATCATTTAAAGAATAGGAGACACGATTATGAAGACTATGAATAAGGTGATGGCAGCCATGATGATGATGGCACTCACAACAACAATGCCGGCAATGGCAGGAAATAAGAACAACCCACGCAACGACAGAAACGACAAGAAGACTACTGTTGTTGTAGTAAATAACGATAAGGGCGCATCGCACTTCGACAAGGTTGACAAAGCGCTGTCGCACAACAATGCCCACAAAGGCAACGTCTATCGTCCTGACGTGAAGACCTGCACCATCAAGGTGAGCCGTCACGAGAATCATAAGAAACTCGTTGCCAAGGCCGAGAATATGAAGGGCGTGATTGATGCCAAGTGGAATCCACGCACCCGCGAAGTGACTGTCCGCTACGATGCCAAGGTGACGTCAGCCCGTAACATCAAGCACTTCATGGCTTAGCCATTCTACATAATTTTCCAAAAGAGGCCCGGCTTGCAACTTGCAGGTCGGGCCTTTGTTTTTTTCTCGCTAATAGGATTACAGTTTACCAGCCAACTCTATCACCTTCTGCTTGGTTTCCTCAGTTTTCTGCTCGTCAATCTTAGCGCTGACGAAGCCCATGTTCTCTACTTTCCAGTAGTTGCAGATGTCACGGAACTCTGCTACAGAACCATCATAGACACCTGGAGAGTATGATGACATCAGCAGGGCCATCTTTTTTACCTTGGCAGGTGCATTCACGCAGTACATACGCTGGATGGGAGCCTGAATCTGTGCTGAGAGCGTAAAGTAGTAGATGGGGGCGGCCAATACCAATGTCTCTGCTTCAGCCATCAGTGGGTACAGTTCCTGCATGTCATCCTTCTGGATGCAAGCACCATTGCCTTTGTTATGGCAGTACTCGCAAGCCAGACAGCCTGCAATCTTCTTCTTTGCCACGTTCACCAGCGTCACTTCATGACCTGCTGCTTCAGCTGCTTTCTTGAACTCTTCCGCCATCCATGCGGTGTTACCATTGGCTCTCGGAGAGCCTTGTAAAATCAGGACTTTCATAATCGTATTTGTTTAGTAGTATTGAACTTTCTGTGTGCAAATATAGTGAAAAACGGTGAATTATCACCATGTTTGCATGATTTTTCGTACCTTTGCACCTCAAAAAAGATTATAATGGAAACACTTTATCAAGTTCTTGCTGTAATCATAACTACGAAAGACTGAAAGAAGAATGTGGCATGCTGAGCATTGCCGGACATAGCCGTACGCTGAGTTCGGTCGTTTGTAGAAATGGGTGTAGTAACGGGGGTAGTAAAAGTTCAAAATGCCAGTTTGAAGAAAGAGTAGGGGAAAAACAAAAGAAGCGAACAAAATTGTTCGCTTCTTCCTTTTTTGTACACCCGCAGGGGCTCGAACCCTGGACACCCTGATTAAGAGTCAGGTGCTCTACCAACTGAGCTACGGGTGCAACATTTAACTTCAAGCCAGTTCAGAATTTTTGTTGCTTCATTCAGAGCTCTTTCTGAATTGCGGGTGCAAAGGTACGGAGTATTTTTGAATCTACCAAACTTTTTTGAGACTTTTTTCGAAAAAAAGGCGAAAAAAACTTGGAATAAGTCATTTTTGAGCAACATTTGCGTTGAAAAAGCAACTATTTTGGGCTTTATGAGTCGGAAAACGAAATAAAATACTTACCTTTGCAGCCCAATTACAATTATTAGTTTGTTCACATGTCCGACACGTCACTAAAACGCCAGTTGAAGGTACTCACCATCCCAGTATTTATTGAGATGGCTCTCGTCATGATGTTGGGTGCCGTCGATACGGTGATGCTGAGTCGTTATAGTGACAATAGTGTGGCTGCGGTAGGTTTAGACAATCAGCTGATATCGTTGGTATTCCTGGTATATCAGTTCTTTTCGATGGGTGCGGCTATCCTTTGTGCTCAGTACATTGGAGCTGGATTAAGGAAACGACTGGTGCAAGTGGTAGGCATGGCATTGACGGTAAACCTTATGTTGGGTTTGACGGTTAGTGCGTTGCTGTTCTTCTATGCTGAAGGGCTGTTGCAATTGATGGGGTTAAGACCTGAACTGATGGGCGATGGACTGGTATATTTACGACTGACGGGTGCGCTATCGTTTTTCCAGGCAATGTCGTTGACATTCTCGGCATCGTTGCGTAGTGCTGACAAGGTGGTGTATCCCATGGTGGTAACGGGTATTGTGAACGTGCTGAACATCATAGGTAACTACGCTCTGATCTTTGGACACTGGGGGTGTCCACAACTGGGCGTAGAGGGTGCCGCCATAGCTACAGCTGCCAGCCGTGCCATTGCAATGGTGTTGTTGGCGATTATCCATTTCAAGAAACACATTCCAAGCTTCCCACTGCACTATTTCCGTCCGATGCCATGGGGAGAGTTGCGTAACCTATTTTATATAGGTATACCCGCAATGAGTGAAAATATATCGTACTGTCTGTCGCAGGTAGTCATCACGTTTTTCATTAATCAGATTAGCAATGAAGCGTTAGCTGCAAGGACGTATTGCCATAACATGATTATGTTTGTCTACTTATTCTGCTTGAGTATTACGCAGGGTGGTGACATACTGGTGGGACATTTGGTAGGACAGCAGCGTCATCAGGCGGCATATATTCTGGGAAACTACTTCTTTAGATGGTCAATGATTATCACGTTGACGGGGTCTGTCGTTCTGGCTTTGTGCGGGCGCAGTGTTCTCAATGCCTTTACTGACAATCCAGAGATTATAGCTATGGGTGTGTGGGTGCTTGTGGTTGACATCTTCTTGGAGGTAGGACGTACGGCCAACATCTTTGCTGGTAGTACGCTGAGAGCTACGGGCGATACGGTTTATCCATTTGTGGTAGGTGTTATTTTCCAGTGGAGCATTGCCGTGGGACTGAGTTACGTTATTGGTATTCCGTTGGGTTTCGGCCTTGTTGGCATGTGGGGGGGCTTTGCTCTGGACGAGAATATACGTGGTATAATACTCGTGCGCCGCTGGCGATCAGGCAAGTGGCGCACGAAAGGGTTCGTAAAAGGATAGTTAGAGCGTTATCCTCTAATTTGTTTACGTTTTACTCGTCTGCAATGAAATCTGAGAGGCTTTCAGCATCCTCGTCGCCAACCTCTTCGATGGCGAATGTAGTGCGATAGTTGTTCTCATTGATATCATCGTCGTTGGGGTCTTCCAACTCAACATCGTCCTCGTCGGGCTTGTTGTAGTCGTCGATAATCTCAACGTCAGCATCTTCGTCATCTTCCTCGCCTTCAGCGTGGTCATCGAACTTCATGCGTGGTTTGATGGCCTCGGGCTTCACCTTGGCAAAGATGGCTTCGACCCACAGACCTTTCTCGACTTCAAGAACCTCGTAGCCATCGGCCACCTTCTTGTCGTACATGCCGCCCTTCTTGTGCAGACGATCCTTGGGTAGGGTAGTGGTGGAGATGTCGAAACCTGTCTCGATGATGTCCTGAATGGACTGTGACAGCGAATCCCAGCCACCACCGAAGTTGCGGTCGAGCACCTCGATGAGCTTAGCAGCAGAGATATGACGGATATTCTCGTAAGTGAGGTCGGTAACACGCATGATGGGACGCTTCTTGAGAGCCCAAACCACCTTGGCATCATCGCCTAACTTGATGGTGCCGACCTTGAAGCCCAATTTGGTGTATTTGGCTTGTGAGGGCTTGTCGTCGTCTTTCAGCTCCTCTATCTGGAACGCACTACGGATAATGCTGGCGTAATGGCGAAGATTGTCCTTCAACTCGGAATCCTTTTCAGCTGCCGACAGCATACGGAAAATATCATTCTCCTGGATATCCCACACGGAACTCTTGGTCAGAGTCTTCAGACTTAACGCCTTACTTTCTTTACTTTCTTTTGTCTCTTTAGTCATATTATTTTATGTAATTACATGTTTTCAGGTGCAAATGTACGAAAAAAAGTGAAAAGTGAAAAGTTATAAGTGAAAAATTTATCGTCATCAGTCATTTTTTGATTTATTCTTTGTAATTTTGTACCCAAATATGTCAGAACCATTAGCTGAACGACTACGTCCGCGTACACTGGATGACTACATCGGACAGAAGCATCTGGTGGGCGAGGGTGCGGTACTGCGCAAGATGATTGATGCAGGCCGTATCTCCTCTTTTATATTATGGGGACCGCCAGGGGTGGGGAAGACCACGCTGGCGCAGATTATTGCCAACAAACTGGAGACGCCGTTCTACACGCTATCGGCAGTAACCAGCGGCGTGAAGGATGTGCGTGACGTGATAGAAAGGGCCCAGAAGGGACGTTTTTTCAACGAGGCTTCACCTATATTATTTATAGACGAGATTCACCGCTTTTCTAAATCGCAGCAGGATTCGCTGTTGGGAGCTGTCGAGAAGGGGGTGGTGACGCTGATTGGTGCCACAACGGAGAATCCTTCGTTTGAGGTCATTCGTCCGTTACTGTCGCGTTGTCAGCTGTATGTGCTCAAGTCGTTGGAAAAGGACGATTTAATGGAATTGTTGCACAGGGCGCTGACTCAGGACATTTATCTAAAGGAGCGGAATATCGAGCTCAAGGAAACAGGAGCGATGCTGCGCTATAGTGGTGGCGATGCCCGTAAGTTGCTGAATATCTTGGAATTGGTGGTTGAAACGGCTAGTGATGGTGATGTCGAAATAACTGATGCCTTCGTAGAACAATGTCTGCAACAGAATCCGTTGGCATACGATAAGGATGGCGAGATGCACTACGATATTATTTCGGCCTTTATCAAGTCTATTCGTGGCTCTGATCCTGATGCAGCACTCTACTGGATGGCGCGTATGATTGAGGGTGGGGAAGATCCTGAGTTTATTGCCCGCAGAATGGTTATTTCGGCTGCTGAGGACATCGGACTTGCCAATCCCAATGCGCTATTGCTGGCTAATGCTGCCTTCGATGCCGTGATGAAAATAGGGTGGCCTGAGGGGCGTATTCCGTTGGCAGAATGTGCTGTATATCTGGCTACGTCGCCCAAGAGTAATTCGGCTTATCTGGGTATTGATGCAGCATTGGGGTTGGTTCAAAGGACTGGAAATCAGCCCGTTCCGTTGCATCTACGTAATGCGCCCACAAAATTGATGAAGGATTTGGGCTATCATGACGGTTACAAGTATTCACACGATTTTCCTGGACATTTTACGCAACAGCAATATATGCCAGATGCCTTACAACAGGAACGCCTTTGGCATGGTCAGCATTCGCCAGCGGAAGAGAAACTGTACGAACGGATGGTGAACTACTGGGGCGATAGATATAAGAAGTGAAAAGTGTTAAATAAATGGAATATAACGAGATTGTTACGCAGGTCATAGAATTCTTAGGAACTTTTGCTTTTGCCATATCTGGCATTCGTCATGCAGCTGCCAAACATTTTGACTGGTTTGGCGGTTATGTTTGTGGTATTGCTGTAGCTATTGGTGGTGGTACGATTCGTGACGTCATGTTGGGAGCAACGCCATTCTGGATGACTAATCCATTCTATATGATATGTACTGCATTGGCCTTGATATTTGTTATCATTTTTGCCAAACACATGGAAGGATTGCGAAATACATGGTTTGTATTTGATACATTAGGTTTGGCTCTTTTTACCATTGCTGGAATGCAAAAATCGCTGGCTTTCGGACAACCATATTGGGTGGCGATAATTATGGGCTGTATAACTGGTTCTGCAGGTGGCGTTATCCGTGATGTTTTGCTAAATAATGAGCCAGTCATTTTTCAACGGGAAATCTATGCAATGGCATCTGTAGCTGGCGGAATAACATATTGGATTTTAGATTTTTATCAAATTCCAATTGAAGTAACGGTTATTGTTACTTTCCTGCTAATTTGCCTGATTCGTTTCTTCGCTGTTCGCTATCATTTATCTTTGCCAACTTTGAAAGATGTATGATGGATGTATGATTTTTGAAATTGTATATTACTCTATTTATCATAATGATGATTATTTCTGATTAATCTATTTCGCTTTATCGTGGCAAAAATACAATAATAAGAAGAAAAATTTGGTGGTTTGCTTTTTTTTCAGTACTTTTGCACGACTTTTATAAATAAGTACGTAAACAGAGCATAGAAATTAAAAATAGACGAGAATGAAACAAACCGCAATATTGCTTCTGCATTGTCCTGACCAGCAAGGTATTATTTCGGAAGTAACCCGATTTATCACAGACAACCAAGGAAATATTGTTTACCTTGACCAATATGTGGACAAGCAAGACGGCATGTTTTTTATGCGTATTGAATGGGAATTGGAACATTTCTTAATTCCTCGCGAAAAAATCCAGGAATACATTAATACACTGTATGCCCAGCGCTATCAAATGACGTGTAAATTGTATTTTAGTGACAAGCGTCCGAGAATGGCGATTTTTGTGAGTAAAATGAGTCATTGTCTGTACGACTTGCTGGCACGCTGGAAAGCTGGCGAATGGGATATCGATATTCCGTGTATCGTCTCAAACCATGAGGATTTGCGCTATGTGGCCGAACAATTTGGCATTCCTTACTACGTTTATAGCATCAAAAAGGATCATTCGAATAAGGCCGAAGTTGAAGCGGCAGAAATGGAACTGCTTAGGAAAGAGAAAGTTACATTTATTGTACTGGCCCGTTATATGCAGATTATTTCTGACGAAATGATTGCAGCCTATCCGAATCATATCATCAATATCCACCACTCGTTCCTGCCTGCTTTTGTGGGTGCAAAGCCCTATCATCAGGCTTGGGAACGTGGCGTGAAGATTATCGGTGCCACGAGCCATTACGTGACGGCAGAACTGGATGCAGGCCCTATTATCGAACAGGACGTAACTCGTATCAGTCATAAGGATACGCCAGAGAGTCTGGTACTGAAAGGCAAAGACCTGGAGAAGATTGTCCTATCGCATGCTGTATCGAAGCATATCCAGCGTAAGATTCTGACTTTCAAGAACAAAACCATCATATTCAGCTGATTACACAGCGGAACCGACCCTATTGTGTAAATATGAATGTTGCAATCGTAAAATATAATGCAGGAAACATCTATTCGGTGGTAAATGCCCTTCGAAGAATGGGTATTGATCCCCTATTGACGGATGATGCCGAACTGTTACAGAAAGCCGATCGCGTGCTGTTTCCTGGTCAAGGCCATGCAGCCGAGGCTATGGAATATCTGAAAGCCAGACGACTTGACGAGGTAATTCGTGACATGAAACAGCCTGTCTTTGGTATTTGTGTTGGTCAGCAGCTGTTGTGCAAGCACTCTGAGGAAGGCGATGTTGACTGTATTGGCATTTTTAATGCGGAGGTAAAGCGATTCCATCCTGAGCGTCATGAGGATAAAGTGCCGTGTATGGGTTGGCAGAATCTCTATGACCTCAAGTCACCATTGATGGAAGGAATGGGCGAAAATCCCTATGTCTATTTCGTACATAGCTATTATGTGCCTGTTTGCGAAGAGACCATTGCTACGGCAGACTATATTCTGCCCTACTCTGCTTCGATGCATAAGGATAATTTCTACACCTGCCAGTTCCATCCAGAAAAGAGTGGAAAGGTTGGGGAGAGAATTCTGGAGAATTTTCTCCAATTGACAATGGATAATGTATAATTGACAATGAAGATAGAACTGATACCCGCCATAGATATTATCAATGGTCAATGTGTACGTCTGACCAAAGGCGACTATGACCAGAAGACGGTATATGGAGAACCGTTGGATATGGCTCAGGAGTTTGAGCGTATAGGCTATCAACGACTGCACGTTGTTGACCTGGACGGTGCCAAGTCAAAACATATCGTCAATGGTTCAGTACTGAGTCGTATCACGTCTGAAACCAAGTTAACTGTTGACTTTGGAGGTGGCATTAAGACTGATGAAGATATAGAAGAAGCTTTCCGTTGTGGCGCTTCGATGGTAACCATCGGTTCGATAGCCGTCACGGAGCCCGTGCGCTTTATGGGATGGCTTGAAAAATACGGTTCTGAACGTATTATTTTAGGTGCTGACGTTCGTAATGGACGTATCAGCATTAATGGATGGAAAGAGGATTCGAGCGAAGACCTCCTACCCTTCCTCAAGAAATATATCGATGCAGGTGTCAGCAAGGTGCTATGCACGGAAATATCGAAAGACGGTACGTTGGCAGGTCCTGCTATCGACCTTTACAAAAAGGTGATGGATACTTATCCTGAGCTGCATCTGATAGCCAGCGGAGGTGTGTCCTCTATGGATGACATCAAGGCGCTGGATGCCGCAGGAATACCTGCCGTCGTCTTTGGAAAAGCTATTTATGAAGGTAAAATCAATCTGCAAGAACTATGGGACTGGCAAAACGCATAATACCCTGTTTGGACGTCAAGGACGGTGAGACCGTAAAAGGCATCAACTTCGTCAACCTGCGTAGTGCAGGTGACCCTGTGGAGTTGGGCAAAGCCTATTCGGATCAAGGTGCCGACGAGCTATGTTTTCTTGATATTACCGCTTCGTTTGAGGGACGCAAGACGTTTACCGAAATGGTAACAAAGGTGGCTCAGACGTTGAACATTCCGTTTACGGTTGGTGGTGGAATCAACGAGTTGAAGGACGTAGAACGTCTGCTCTATGCCGGAGCTGACAAGGTAAGCGTGAATAGTGCAGCCATCCGTCGCCCAGAACTGATAGACGAGATAACTACCCGTTTTGGTTCGCAGGTATGTGTGGTAGCCATTGATGCCCGTTTGGATGAAGACGGGTGGCATTGCTATCTAAAGGGCGGACGTGAACGTACGGAGCGAGGCCTGTTTGAGTGGGCTCGTGAGGCTCAGGAACGTGGCGCAGGCGAAATACTCTTTACCTCGATGAACCATGATGGCACAAAGAACGGCTATGCCAACGAAGCGTTGCGTGAACTGGCAGATACGCTGTCCATACCCATCATTGCCAGTGGTGGTGCAGGCAAGAAGGAACACTTCAGAGATGTGTTTACAGAAGGACATGCCGATGCAGCCTTGGCTGCTTCAGTATTCCACTTTGGCGAGATACCCGTTCCAGAACTGAAACAATACTTAAGACAAGAAGGAATAAACGTCAGAATATGAAAATAGATTTTGAAAAAATGGGCGGCTTGGTGCCCGCTATCATACAGGATGCGACAACAAGGAACGTGTTAATGTTGGGCTTCATGAACGAAGAGGCTTATCAGAAGACGCTAGATACGAAGCATGTCACCTTCTGGAGCCGTACACGCCAGACGCTTTGGACGAAGGGTGAAACCAGCGGACACTTCCTGAACCTCGTAGACATGAAGATTGACTGCGATGAAGATACCTTGCTGGTTCGCGTGAATCCTATCGGTCCAACCTGTCATACTGGTACAGATACCTGTTGGGGCGAGGAGAATACTCCAATTGACAATGGACAATTGACAATGGACAATGCTAATCCCCTACTCTTCTTGTCTGAGCTGCAGTCGTTCATCGACAAGCGCAAGCAGCAGATGCCTGAGGGGTCGTACACTACGAGTCTGTTCAATAAGGGCATCAACAAGATTGCTCAAAAGGTTGGCGAAGAAGCCTTGGAAACAGTTATCGAAGCCACCAATGGCACGTCTGAACATTTGGTTTACGAAGCCAGCGACCTACTCTATCACCTCATTGTGATGCTGACGGAGAAAGGACTACGTATTGAGGATGTTGCCGAGGAATTGCACAAGCGTCACGACCCAGAATGGGACAAACAGCGTCGCGAGGCAAAGGCAGCAGGCACAATGAAGTGAAAAGTGAAATAGTGAATAACTTGCTTCAGCAATAAATATCAAACAATTATGCTTATTGATTATAAGAAAGCAAACATCATTCAGCAAGACGGTACACCCGTGTTGCACGATGTAGACTTCCATGTAGATGAAGGCGAGTTTATCTACATTATTGGTCGTGTAGGTTCTGGTAAGAGCTCGCTATTGAAAACGCTCTACTTCGAACTCGATATTGACGAGGCGGAGAACGCTGTGGTTCTGAATCACGACCTGCGTGGTTTGAAGCGCAAGTATGTGCCATCTCTGCGTCGTCAGATGGGCATTATCTTCCAGGACTTCCAGTTGCTGAGCGATCGTACGGTTCACGACAACTTGGCTTTTGTGTTGAAGGCTACAGGTTGGAAAGACAAACAGGAGATAGAAGAGCGTATCAACGATGTCCTGGAAGACGTGGAGCTACAAGATTATGCCGACCGTTTCCCACACGAGTTGTCAGGTGGTGAACAGCAGCGTGTAGCGATAGCCCGTGCCATGTTGAATCAACCTAAGATTATCATTGCTGATGAGCCTACTGGTAATCTTGATGCAGATACGGCGGCACATATCATCGGACTGTTACGTCAAGTCACACAATCAGGTACGGCTGTGGTGATGACGACGCATAATATTCCGTTGCTCGACGAGTATCCTGGCATCGTGTACCGTTGTATTGACCACAAGTTGGAAGAAATCACCAACGACTATAACAAGATGGCTCTTGCTGAGGAGGAAGAGGAGGTTTCTGCAAAGCAAGGCGTCGACTACTCTACCCGTGAGGACTTGTCTATATGAAAGATGTGATATGAAAATATAAAGATAAAAATAAAGATACGATGAAAGTAATGAAGTTTGGCGGCACGTCGGTAGGATCACCGGCCCGCATGAAGGAAGTAACAAAGTTAGTAACCAAGTCAGGTGAGCCTGTATTCGTAGTGCTCTCAGCTATGTCGGGTACAACCAATTCGCTGGTAGAAATCTCGAACTACCTTTACAAGAAGAATCCAGAGGGTGCCAACGAGGTTATCAATCAGTTGGAGCGTAAGTATCTGAAGCACATTGACGAGCTTTACGAGACAGATGCCATGAAGACTCAGATTCGCGAGTTCCTGACTTCTGAGATGAACTACCTGCGTTCGTTCACCAAGGAACTGTTTACCAGTTTCGAAGAGAAGAGCATAGTTGCTCAGGGCGAGCTGATTTCTACTAACATGGTGGTAGCATATATGCAAGAATTAGGCATCAAGGCCGTATTGCTCAATGCTCTTGACTTTATGCGTACTGACAAGAATTCTGAGCCCGATCCCGTGTATATCAAGGAGAAGTTGGCAGCCATCATGGAGAAGAACGAGGGCCAGCAGGTATATATCACGCAGGGCTTCATCTGCCGCAATGCGTATGGCGAGATTGATAACCTGCAACGTGGTGGTTCTGACTATACAGCATCATTGATAGGTGCTGCTATCAATGCTGAGGAGATTCAGATTTGGACGGATATTGACGGTATGCATAACAATGATCCACGTGTAGTTGACAAGACACAGCCCG
>Ga0310786_10000363_pt1 | contig 73436 bp, 48 predicted proteins | sample AusTroGonzalo_MG_FD_203881 | JGI IMG/M metagenome (GOLD analysis project Ga0310786, IMG submission 203881) | Bovine rumen microbial communities from tropical cattle in Woodstock, Queensland, Australia - Gonzalo_03 (v2) (version 2) | ecosystem: Host-associated > Mammals > Digestive system >... | reverse complement strand
CCGACGTGATCAACGCCTGGGTGGCCGACGACCGCAACCTCGACGCGGACAGCGACGGGCTCGCGAACCTCCACGAGTACGACGGCGGCTTCGAGCCGACCGACCCGTGGAACAGGCACTCGGTCTACGAGAACTTCCTCGCGGCCGGCCTGCTCCTCCCGGGTACGCCCGAGTTCCTGGACGCGGAGGCGCGCAGGTTCGGCGTCTCGGCGGAGGACGTCTACAACGACGACGACAACGACCTGCTGACGAACCTCCAGGAGATACAGGCGTACTACTACGACAAGGCGGCGCTCGCGGACATCGACCCCGCGAAGGCGTGGAGCGACGGCGCGACGCCGGACTACTTCCGCGCGATCGGCGACACCTACCTCGGCCTCCTCTTCAACGGCGGCGAGTTCATCGAGCCGGAGATGCGCGCCGAGTTCGGCATCGAGAACGACGCGATGGCCGGCACCCGCGACTGCAATGATTCCGGCTGGGACTACTGGAGCGTCGTGAGGAGCATGAATTCCGGCAAGGTGGACGTGTCCAAGCTGACCAGCGCGGAGAAGCTGGACATAGTGGTCCAGTATCTCCAGATCAGCACGATGAATTCGTTTGAGGGCACCTCGCTCAAGGAAGTGCAGGACTACCTCAAGGAGAACGACGACAAGTACGTGAAGCAGGGCAAGGCGACCGGCATTTCGGTCGACGAGGTCGCCGACTACCTGGGCGGCTACTCGTACATGCTCTCCTTCATAGAGGGCGAGACCGCCGACGAAGTCGAATATCCCGCTCCGTCCGTCAACCTCGTGCTGAAGTACACGGGGTCCGAGAACAGGAACGTCGCCGTTGTCGCCTACCAGACAAGTTCGGCGTATCCCGAATTCGGCGAGCAGCCGTCGGCGCAGTGGGACGTCAACCCGACGTTCGACGCCGGCGTCGCCAAGGTCGAGCTCCGCGACGCGTCGGCCGGCTCCATCAAGCAGGGCCCGGCGCGGTTCCTCGCCTACATCGACGAGAACGGCGACGGCAAGTTCTCCGCCGGCGACACGTTCGGCACGGCCGACACGGTGGTCGGGTACCTCGGCTGCGACCTGACGATCCGCCTCGGCGACGGCAACGATGCGCTGCCCGTCATTTCCCTGACCGGCGACGACACCAACTCGGTGGATCGTGCCATCCAGACTGTGGCAATCGTCCGCACGAAGGTTAACGGCGAATACGTGATGCCGCGCGGCGTGGCTCTCAAGCGCTACGAAAACAACGTGAACCGCACAGCTATCTATCCGAGCGACTTTGTCACGAAGGACTTCATCGGCGTCGACCGTTACCTTGCGATGGACCATGACGAGGAACTCGACCCAGCTGATCTCGGAAGTGTGGAGGAGGTGACATACGAGATCGTGAAGCTGCGCCGTCAGTTCGTCTACGACGGCGACGAGGGTCTCAAGATCAGCAACACGAACCTCAACCACTACGTGTACTCTGTGCCGGACGTAGACGAGATGACAGGCGACACCTCAAACATCTACTACACGGTCGACCAGGAGGTCAACGAGGAGTTCACCCTCAGGTACTCGGTCACGCGCGACGTGCCGCTCGAGGTGAGGGGCGATGCCGCCTCGAAGGCGAGCGACCCCGTCGTCTCGTTCCTCGTCCCGGCGGATCGCGCCGTCACGAAGTTCTGGCTCGAGATCGACGAAGGTGTCGTTCCCACCGAGAACGACCGTGGCTTCCTGCTTGCTAACGTCGTCTCCGGCGATGTCCTCAACTCCGGCGACGGGCTCGCCGACGTGTACACGAGCCGCCGTGTCATCCTCGATGGCGACTGGTTCCGCGAGAACGGCATCGAGCTCGCCGTCGGCGAGCACACCGTCCGCGTCGCGCTCGGCAACGACAAGTTCCCGAACAAGCCGGATGCGGACGAGGAGTGGTCCGCGGAGGCTGCGTTCGGCGTCGCAGAGGACGCCGCGTTCGATGCGAAGGTCTCCGTCACGGTCAGGCATCCCGTCGAGCCAGACGCGACGTTCGCGGGCAAGCTGACGGTCGCGGCTTACGAGAAGGCGGACCTCGCCAAGCCCGTCGCTTTCGTCGAGGGATGCAATGCAGGCGAGGCAGTCGAGATCGGCGGGCTGAAGCCCGGCGCGAGCTACTACGTCGCGGCATGGTACGTGGTTGACCCGGCCGACGGACGCACCTCGGCGGAAGTCCGCATGCCGTACGACACCTGGGGCTACTTCTGCAACCTCAATGCGACGAACGCAGCGCAGGTCGCAGGCAGCATGGCCTTCGACCAGGTGGCGGTTGCAGCGGCCGACAGTGTTTCCAAGACATACTTGGTCTACATGCAGGACACCGACTGGAACGCCAACGGCATCGTCGACCGCGAGGAGGAAATCAAGTCGGTTCCGGGCGTCACCGAGTCGGTCGCGCCAGACTGGGATAAGTTCGATGTCGACGGCGACGGCATCCCGAACGACGACGACGACGACCCGGTCTTCGACAACTCAAAGGATTCGCGGGAGAACGATGTCATGGCCTACGTCGCCATGAAGATGCTCGTCGTCCAGATCGGCACGCTTGTGGACGAGACGAACTGGGTCTCCTACGTGGTGTACGACCCCGAGTCCGAGCCGTCGGCCGGAATGCTTGCGGACGGCACGGTGTTCATACCGCGCGGAACCGCGGCGAGCGAGCTCAAGAGCCTTTACACGACATACGTGTACGGACGCAAGAAGTCCTCGCCGTTCGGCATGGGCCTGCCGGTCAGCGTTGCGGAGGGAACCGTCCGCGCATGCGAGTGGAAGGATATCGTCCTCGTCCACCACCAGGTCTACGAGGAATTCGGCTTCAATCCCAACACCGCCAACGGATACATCTCCTCTTCGGACTGGGTCAACACGAAGTCGTTCACGGCGCTCGACAAGTACATCGTGACGAACTACCTCGCAGCCGTCGGCGCGCTCGCGCCCGACACGGCGTGGACGAACTGGACGCTGAACGCCAAGCGCGTCGACTACGACTTCGACGGCATCCCGGACGGCTGGGAGCTCTACACGATGTTCGGCGACAACGGCGTGCAGGTGCTGACCAAGGATGCCAAGGCAGACGTGATCAACGCCTGGACGGCCGACGACCGCGCATTCGATCCCGACGAAGACGGGCTCGAGAACCTCAACGAGTTCGACGGAGGCAACCTCCCGACCGACCCGTGGCAGGTCGACACCGACGGCGACGGCGTCACGGACGACCATGCCTTCAGGTACCACATCAAGGGCGAGATGGCGCTGGAGGACAACGACGGCGACGGACTCTGCAACTACGTCGAGTACCTGCTCAGCGAGGTGTTCGACCTCGGCAAGAAGTTCGACCCGGACAACGCGTACAGCATCTGGAAGAACCAGCCCGACTACTTCCACAGGGTCGGCTACCTCTACGTCGGCGAAATCTTCACCGACCACGACATGGTCGAGGACCCGCTCGAGGACGAATGGGGCCTTGACTTCGCCAACCGCTACGCGTGGGACGCGCTCGCCGACAGGGACGAGGACGGCTGGAGCAACTTCGCCGAGGCCCGCTACCACGACTACACCGCGGGCATCGTCGCGCCGAACGCGAGCCACGTCGTCGGCGGCACGGAGGTCAAGGACATGCCTGTGCCCACGCTCAGGCTGACGCTCCGCTACAACGGCGAGCAGCCGCTGAAGGCGGGATCGTCGTCGTCGGGCGGGTCGTCGTCCGGCCAGGACGATGCGGATGCGAACACGCTGGCCCCGATTGTCGTGCAGACGTTCACCAGGGACGGCATTGTGGTACCGGACGCGACGTTCGGCGTGCAGCCCGGCGAGACGAAGTCCAGCACGCTCTACCTGGGCGCGTGGGCCGACCGCGTCGTGCGCGGCACGATGGCGCCGGGCTACGTCAGCGCCGGCACGATCAGGATCGAATACGCCAACAGCGCCAGCAACGAGTACAGCGCCGTCGACGCGACGGAGATTGTGGACGGACACATCTGCCTGCACGGCGAGCGGATCGGCGACGTGGACCTGACGACGGGCGACTTCTCGCTCGACATGGGGCCGCTCGCGGATGTCGCCGGCAAGTCGGTGGTCCGCCTCAGCTACGACTCCATCGTGCCGAAGCTCCAGTCCAACAGGCTCAAGCTCTACCTCGGCAACCCAGAGACCGGCTACGTCAGGGAGGGCGCCAACACCATCGTCGCGTTCTACGACCTCGACGGCGACGGCAGCTACACGCCTGGCGAGCCCATGGGCGTGGCCACGGACGTCGACGTGGGCTGGAATGCCGGCACCGCGGAGATCGAGCTCACCGACACCTGCCCGATCATCACGCGCGCGGCGGTGGAGGTCACCGAGGGCAACGCGGCGGTTGAGCCCTCGGGCGAGACCGACGGCGGCGAGACCGACGGCGGCAACGCAATCGCCTCGACCGACAGGCACCTCCTGTACGGAACGGAGGACGGCGACTGGGCCGACGTGCGGATTGGCAACACCTCCAACGGCAAGAGGGAGCACTTCAGGGTCGTCCGCACCCTCGTCAACGGCCATAGCGTGGCTGACTTCGGCATCGAGAACCGCGTCGTCCTCGACAAGTGGCTGGAGCTCGACCAGAGGAACTTCCTCTTCGAGGGCGACATCCTCGCCTCCGGCGAATTCGACCTCGACTGGGACAACTTCCGCGAGATCACGTCCCGCTTCCCGGAGGACGTGACGAACGTGACGTACAGGATCGTCCTCGGCAACGGAGACATCGCGCTCTCCTCGACGAACAACCTGCTGTCGGTCACGACCTCGCGCCACTTCGACATGGCCAGCGCCCGTGCGCGCCCGGTGTCCATCTCGCCCGGAGCGGAGTCGTCCGTGTTCTTCGACCCGAGCCCGACGTTCAAGTGGACCATGGGCGTCTTCGACACCTACACGGCGTTCAGGGTGCAGATCCGCGACGGCGGCGCGGTCGTGTGGGACTCCGGCATAAGGAGGGCCCCCGCCCGCGACATCAACGGCGTGTACGAGTTCAAGGCGGACGCCTACGTGGGCGCGGAGCTGGAGAACAACAAGAACTACACCTGGCGCGTCACGATGTACAACTCGAAGTTCCAGACGGCGTCGTGGTCCAGCGAGGGCTACACGTTCCGCATGAACGTGCCGACGGACGGCTTCACCTACGGAACCATACCGGTGTGCGCCAGGTACTACGGAGTGTCCTCGGTTCCCAACTCCGCCAGGCTCTGCGTGGAGGCCTTCGACACGCCGGACTTCTCGGGCCTGCCCGCGAGCCGCACAATCGTGACCAACTGCACGTCGTCCCTCATGTCCACGGGCGTGCACACCGCCAACGCGACGCTTCTGGGGCTTCCGAAGGGTACGTACTTCGTGAGGGCCTACCTCGACATGACGGAATACGGGGACGTGGGCAGGCGCGACCCGGTCGAGTCGTGGGGCTACGCCTGCGGGCGCGAGAAGGCCAAGGCCACGCCGTTCACGCCTTCCGAGGTCGTGGTCTCCTTCGCCGACGGCTCGCGCAGCCCGGTTGACGTCTACATCGAGGATGTCGACACGAACGGCAACTGCCTGCCCGACGCATGGGAGATGAAGAACAACTCCGGCAAGCTCTACGCCGGCGCCGACATGCTCGACGTCACGCTGAGCGGATCGTTCCCGGCCCGCGACAGCCTGGCGGGCGGACTCTCGGGCAAGCTCAGGGATCCCGGCTCCGCCGTCGCGGAGGGCCTGGAGGCGAGGGTCAACATGGCGCTCTCCTCGCGCCAGATGGTGGCGCTGTCGCTCGGCGTGGAGCCTGAGAGGGTGTCCGCTTCCGGCGGCGCCGTCTACGTCGAGACCGCCGTCGAGTCGATCCAGGTCGCGTCCATCGGGTTCGACGGCGCGGGCAACATCGTCATAGGCGTGGTCGGCAGCCAGCAGGACGCCGGGTCCGGCGGACTGTATGCGAGCGTCGTGACGGTGCCCGCCACGGTGACGTGCAAGGTCTACCGCAAGGATACGCTCGACGCCGCCGACTGGGGCGACCCGGTCGCCGTCCAGACGATCAGCGTCGGCGGCGACGCCGAGACGGTATCCGTCCCGGGCTGCGACCCGTCGAGCGGGTTCTTCAAGGTAGTAGTCGAACAGTAGCAAGGAAGGTTGCAAAAGAGTGAAAAAGACAATCAGGAAAGTCCTCGTAATCAACTCGGGATCGAGCTCGCTCAAGTACCAGCTCTTCGACATGAAGAGCGGCGAGCGGCTCGCGAAGGGGCTCGTCGAGCGCATCGGCTGCGGCGGCCCCAAGGACCACACGGAGGCGCTCAGGAAGGTCGTCGCCGACCTCGGCGCCCCCAAGGACATAGACGCCATCGGCCACCGCGTCCTCCACGGCGCGGAGGTCTTCAAGGACTCCGTGAAGGTCGACAAGGCCGTCCTCGCGAAGCTTGACAGGCTCGTGAAGTTCGGCCCCCTGCACATGCCCGCCAACATCGGCGGGATCCGCGCGTGCCAGCAGATCTTCAAGGGCGTCCCGAACGTCGCAGTCTTCGACACGGCCTTCCACCAGACGATGCCCGACTGCGCGGCGATGTACGCCATCGACCCGAAGTACTACAGGAAGATGGGCATAAGGAAGTACGGCTTCCACGGGACCTCCCACAAGTTCATCACCGCCGAGGCGGCGAAGTTCCTGAAGAAGCCGCTTTCTAAGGTGAACCTCGTCACCTGCCACCTCGGCAACGGCTCCTCGCTCGCCGCCGTCAGGAACGGCGAGTGCGTCGACACGACGATGGGCCTTACGCCGCTTGCGGGGCTCGTGATGGGCACAAGGTGCGGTGACATCGACGCCGCCGCGGTCCTCTCCATCATGGAGGCCGAGAAGCTCACGCCCGCCCAGGCCGACACCCTGCTCAACAAGAAGTCGGGCCTCCTCGCGCTCGCCGGCTCGAGCGACTGCCGCGACATCTGCTCCAAGGCGGAGAAGGGCGACAAGGCCGCCGAGCTCGCGCTTGAGATGCTCGCCTACAGGACCGCGCTCTACATCGGCGCGTACAACACAATCGTCGGCGGCGCGGACGCGATCGTCATGACGGGCGGCATCGGCGAGAACTCCAGCGAGGTGCGCGAGCGGATAGTGAACCGCCTCGGTGCGCTCGGGATCAAGCTCGACAAGAAGGCGAACAAGGTGCGCGGCAAGGTGCAGGTCATCTCGGCCAAGGGGTCGAAGATCCCGGTCGTCATCCTGCCGACTAACGAGGAGCTCGCGATTGCGCGGGACACCGTGAGGGTGCTTGGCTAAGGAGGAATCGACATGACGGCAATAGAATCCATAATCGCAAGGGCGTCGGCCCTCAACGGGACGGTCGTCCTGCCCGAGGGCATGGACGCGCGCGTCGTAACCGCGGCATGCGCCTGCGTCGACAGGAAGATCTGCACCCCGGTCGTCCTCGGCACCCCCGAGGAGATCGCGGCCGCGGAGTCCAAGGCCGGCCTCAGGCTCGCCGACCGCGGAATAAAGACCATCGACTACACCAAGGGCGACGCCGATCTCGAGGCCGCATACCTCGAGGCGTGGAACGCGAAGGAGTCCAGGAAGCCCGCCGAGAAGCAGAAGCTCATCGACCTCGCGGCGGCGGAGAAGACCCTGCGCACGAAGCGCATATACTTCGGCGGCATGATGGTCAAGCTCGGGCGCGTCGACGGACTCGTCGCGGGCTCGATCGCGTCGACGGGCGACATGCTCCGCGCGGCCTTCCACACCCTCGGCACCCAGAAGGGCGTCAAGACCGCCAGCTCGTGCTTCATCATGGACCTCAAGGCGCCCACGCCGTCCGGCGACTCGGTGCTTGCGTTCGGCGACTGCGCCGTCATACCCAACCCGACGGCCGAGCAGCTCGTCGACATCGGCCTCGCCACGGCGCAGACATACCGCGACCTCACCGGCAACGAGCCGCGCGTCGCGTACCTCAGCTTCTCCACCAAGGGCTCCGCCGGCGGAGAGCTCGTCGAGAAGGTGCAGAAGGCCGTGGAGCTCGCCAAGCCGAAGTTCGCGGAGGCCGGGGTCAAGATGGACGGCGAGCTGCAGTTCGACGCGGCCATAGTCCCGTCTGTCGGCCAGCTCAAGAACCCGGGCGGCGAGATACAGGGCAACGCCAACGTGTTCATCTTCCCGGACCTCCAGGCCGGGAACATCGGATACAAGATCGCGCAGCGCCTCGGCGGCGCGACGGCCATCGGCCCGAACCTCCAGGGCCTCGCGAAGGCGATGAACGACCTTTCGCGCGGATGCTCGGCGGAGGACATCGTGGGCACGATCTGCGTCACGCTGCTGCAGTCCGCGGCCAAGAGGTAGTCAATCTCGAAAACGACACACAGGGAGGAACGACAATGAACATCAAGAAAACGGCTTTTCTGGCGGTTGCGGTGCTTGCCGCCTCGGCGGCCATGGCGGCCCCGGCCAGCCGGCGCGGCGGACGTGCTCCGGCACCTGCGGCGGACGGCGAAGAGGCGGTCTCGGCAAAGGACGCCGTCCTGTACAAGCAGGTCAGGCTTGAAATGCCGAAGATCGGCCCGCAGGCGACGTTGTCGGCGCCATCGGTACCCGGCCCTACAACCGTCGGGCAGTGCTACAAGAAGCCCCGCAAGTGGATTGTCCTCGAGGCCAAGTACGAGACGCCGATCCGCCAGGAGCAGATGACCTTCACATGGCATGTCCTCCTCGACGTGGAAAAGGCCGACAAGGACGCCCGCGCCGCATACAAGAAGCCCGGCTCGAAGCAGCCGCGCTACTCCTACTTCACGACCTCGGTCACCTACATGAACATCCCCGACGGAACCCATGCGGCGTCGGTATGCCTGCACCCCAGCTACTACGAGTGCTATGGCGAGCCGATAGCAGTCGGCATCGAAATCGTCGACAAGAACGGCGAGCTCATGGACGGAGGACTTGGCGTGCAGACCGAGAACAAGCAGCTCGGCCCCTTGACGCCCCGCATGGGCGTTTCGCCCAAGGCCCTTGCCGACGCCCAGAAGGCGGCATTCTGGAACAACAGCTCCATCATGGACGCAACGGACAGGGATCGCCCCGGCGTCAGGATGATTGAGCGCAGGCAGGGGCTTCTGGACAGGTCGAAGACCATCTGGGCACTCGTGTTCCCCAACGACTACGAAATGGTCGCGCAGTGACCGGGCCGCGCCCGGGCGTGAACTGAAACACCATCTGGAAACGGAACCATGGGAAAGAAGTTTCTAACGTTGAACATCGGCGCCTCCGAGGTGGAGCTAGCCGAATACGAGGCCGCCGGCAAGTCGCTGACGCTCGTAAACTACGGGACTGCGGCCCTGGCCGCGCCGCTCGACTCGGGCAACGCCTCCGCGATACTGTCGCCGGCCCTGCTGGAGATCGTGCGCGAGAAGGGCATACGCCCCGGCAAGGTCGCCGTGTCCCTGTCCGGGCAGATGGTGTTCCCGCGCTTCGCCGCCATCCCGATGGCCGGCGGCGAGGAGAAGTTCGACCAGCTCGTCAGGTACGAGATCGAGCAGAACATCCCGTTCCCGATCGACGAGATGGTGTGCGACAGGGCGATCCTCGGCGACACCGAGGGCGGCGACAAGGCCGTCATGGTCGTGGCGGCGAAGGTCGACCAGGTCGAGGCCGTGACCGACGCCGTCGCGTCGGCGGGCTTCACGCCCGAGCTGGTCGACGTCGCGCCGGTCGCGCTCACCAACCTGGTCAAGGCCATGGGCGGCGACGCGGATGGCTGCGCCGTCCTCCTCGACATCGGCGCCAAGACCACGTCGCTCGTGATCGTCGAGGGCGAGAAGCTCTACAACCGCTCGATCCCCTTCGCCGGCAACGCGATCAACAAGGAGATTGCGCAGCTGCTCGGATGCAGCCTCGACGAGGCGGAGCAGGTCAAGCGCGAGAGCGCGTACGTCTCGATGGGCGGCGTGACCGAGGACGAGGACGAGACCCTCGACCGCATTTCCAAGGCGTGCAGGGCCGTCATGACCCGCATCAACGCAGAGGTGTCGCGCTCCATCAACTTCTACCGCAGCCAGCAGGGCGGCGGCACTCCCGTACGGCTGTACCTGACGGGCGGCACGGCGCTGCTGCCGCAGGCGGACGAGTTCTTCCGCGAGGCCCTCGGGATAGAGGTCGCGTACCTGAACCCGTTCGAGCTCATCGGCGTCGGAGGCGCCGTCGACGCGTCGCAGCTGGAGGCCGACGGAATGCTGCTTGCGGCGACCGCCGGCCTGGCGCTGCACGCGGCCGGCAGGGCGGAGATTTCCATCAACCTCATGCCGCCGTCCCTGATGGAGGCGCGTGCCGAAGTCGCGAGGATCCCCTTCCTGGCCGTGGGCGCCGTGGCGTTCGTGGCGGCCGCCGTGTGCTGGCTCGTCGCGTCCATGGGCGAGACGTCTCGGCTGGAGGAGCTGTCCGAGGAGGTCACGCAGGAGGCCGCGAGGCTGGAGGGCGTGCAGCAGAAGATCGACAGGGCCCGCGCGGACGAGGCCGACGCATACGCGGCCGCGACGAACCTCGCGCGCCGCATTTCGCGCCGCTGCGCCGCCGTGGAGCGCGTGCGGGCCGTAAAGGCCGCGCTCGAGCCGGAGCTGTGGGTCGCCAAGTGGGAGGAGACCGTCGTCAAGACCGAGGTTCCCGATCCGGGCGCAAGGGGCGCCGCGAGGACCCGCGAGGTCGAGATCCCCGTGATCCGCGTCACGGCGCGTGGCTGGAAGGACGACGTCGCCGCCCTGGTCGACAGGGCGTCCACGGTGGTCGGGCCGGTCGCAGAGGCGCCCGCCGCCGGCAAGGCCGAGGAGGCGGAAACCGGCAAGGCCGGGGACGCCGCCGACAAGGACGGGGACGAGGACGCCGCGCCCGCCCCTGCGGCAGAGGCCGCCGAGCGCGGCGGCCGCAAGCTGACAGCCGGCATGGTCGTCGTCGAGAAGCTCAGGCTCTCCGGGCTGTTCGTGCCCGAGTCCGTCAAGATCGCCAAGGGCAGGAACCTCGGCAAGGACGGGTGCCTCGAGGAGTTCGTCGTTGAGATGCAGTGCAAGGAGCCGGAATACAAATGAACAAGAACAAGATTGCAATGGCGGTCATCGGCGGCGTCGCTGCGGCGCTTGCGCTCGTCGCCGGCGTCCTGATATGGATGGAGGACGACTCGCAGGCCGAGTTCCGCGACGAGCTCGAGGCGCAGGTCGCCCGCCGCGACAGGAACAGCTCCGCGAAGAAGGAGACCGAGGACGCGTACCGCGCCAACGCCAAGGCGCTCTCCGACTGGGCCGAGCGCGCCCACGGCTTCGTGTCCGAGCAGGGCGTCCGCTCGACCGACACGTCCCAGGACCCTGCCGCCTTCAAGCAGCAGATGGTTGAGGACGCCCGCGCGTTCTCCAAGCTCCCCGAGGAGTCGTCCTCAAAGATAGTCAAGGAGGACTTCGACTTCGGCTACAGGCAGTACATCGGCAAGGAGGGTGCGGAGATCCCGAAGCGCGAGGACCTGCCGAGGCTCCAGCGCGAATGGTACGACATCGTGCGCTTCACGGACATCCTCGTCAAGTGCGGCGCCGCCGAGCTCGTCGGCGTCAAGATCGCAGAGAAGGCCGCCCCCGAGCCGCAGGGCGCCAGGGGCGGGCGCAGGCCGGCGCAGCAGCAGAAGGACCCGTCCGCCGCGTACCCGAGCACCGAGTCCACATACGTGTTCACGTTCCTCGCGCGCCCCGCCGCGCTCGTGCGCGTCCTCAACGCGCTCGCGGCGGACGACAGGTTCTTCGCGGTGGACGCGATGACGTTCGAGCAGGCCAGCGACCCGCTCGTCCAGATGCTCGGCGGCGACAAGGAGAAGGAGCAGGGCAGGAGGGGCGGACGCCGCCGCCGCAGGGGCGCAGAGGCCGAGGAGCCGGCCCCGGAGGCCGACGGCGACGCCGCGGAGATTGCCAGGAAGGGCCTGGTGACGGACCCCGCCACGTGCACGCCCTTCACGGTGAACATGACGGTCTCGACTCTTGAGTTCGCGGCCAGGGAGGAGGAGAAATGATCTCGAGGGATTCCAGCAGGAACTTTTTCGCGGCGCACTGGGACTGGCTGGTCGCCGCCGCCGGCGTAGCGGTGCTCGCCGGCGTGGTGCTGTGGAAGTTCGTCCTTGCCGAGGAGGAGGACCTGGCCGCGCCTTCAGGCGCCCGGCGCGAGGCCGCGGCGGTCGAGCCCGTCAAGACGACCGCCCTGGAGCGCACGCTGGAGGGCGCCAAGTCCCCGGCCCGCGTGGCGGAGGTCGCCGACACCAAGAAGAGCTTCCTGGCGTCCGAGCTCAGGGTGTTCTGCTCGGCCGGCGACGCCGAGTCCGGCGTCAAGGGGTGCGGGCTGCCGATTCCGTTCGGGCTCGACAAGTGCCCCTTCTGCGGCGCGGCGCAGAAGAAGGAGGAGAAGCCGACGTTCGACACGGACGGAGACGGGCTGAACGACGACTACGAGAAGAAGTTCGGCCTGAACCCGAACGACGCATCCGACGCGGAAGGCGACCTCGACGGGGACGGCTTCACCAACTTCGAGGAGTTCGAGGCGAAGACCGATCCGTCAGACCCCGCCTCGCATCCCGACTACCTGGACTCCCTGAGGCTGGAGCTCCCCCTCAAGCAGACCTACACAGACGTCATGTTCACAGGAGCGAACAAGACGCCAAACGGGCTGAAGCTCAACTTCAAGGATCCGAAGCACAGGAACGACTACGACCGCGGCATATACTCGGTCTACGCCGGCGAGGCCATCGGCAAGACGGGCTTCATAGCCAAGGGATACGAGCAGCGGACGCGCAAGGAGAAGATGGGCGGAGGCATGGAGAAGAGCGTCGACGTCTCGGAGGCCACAATCGTGCGCGAACGCGACAAGAAGCTCGTGCGGCTCGTCCTCAACGCGCGGAAGACCCCGACCGACATCCAGGCCAAGCTCGTGTATGACCGCGGCGGCGCCAAGGAGTTCCTCGTCGTGCCGGGCCAGGAAATAGAGCTCAACGGCTCAAAATACAAGATTTCCGAGATCAAAAAGCTTGCGAAGGGCGCGTCCGTGACCGTCGAAAGCACCCAGACCGGAAAGCAACGCACTATCGAGGCACTTGAACAGTGACAGAAAAAAGTCTATAATATCAATGTTTAACTCTAAGGAGCACGTGTTAGCTATGACGCATCTCAGGAACCTCATCGCCGTCAGCGCGACAATCGCGCTGGTTGCTGTCGGCTACAATGCAGTAGCACAAGACGACCTTGATGATCTTCTGAAAGATCTCGAAGACAAGCCCGCGCAGGCTGCCGCGCCAGCGGAGGCAGGCGACGCGCAGGAAGCCCCTGCGGCCGAAGAGCCAGCCGCCGAGGAGCCCGCAGCGGAAGAGCCCGCGGCCGAGGAACCTGCAACGGAAGAGCCCGCGGCCGAGGAGCCTGCTGCTTCGGAAGAGCCCGCCACCGAGGAGCCCGCAGCGGAAGAGCCTGCTGCCGAGGAACCTGCAGCGGAAGAGCCCGCGGCTGCCGCCGAGGAGCCTGCCGCCGAGGAACCGGCTGCTGCCACCGAGGAGCCCGCAGCGGAAGAGCCTGCGGCTGAGGAGCCTGCAGCGGAAGAACCCGCAACCGAAGAGCCTGCAGAGGCCACCGAGGAGCCGGCAGCCGCGGAACCGGCTGCTGCCACCGAGGAGCCCGCAGCGGAAGAGCCTGCGGCTGAACCTGCCGAACCCGCGCCTGCGGCGGCAAAGCCTGATTCCAGCGACGATGTCCTGAATCTGCTTTCCGACCTTGCGGCCGATGTTGAGGATGCTCCGGCGTCCAGCTCCAAGCCTGCCGCCGCAGAGGCGCCCGCTGAACCCGCGCCCGCGGATGAGCCCGCGCCAGCGCCGGTGGCACCCGCCGCCGAGGAGCCAGCCCCTGCGGCTAAAGAGCCCGCGCCGGCTGCCGGGGCGCAGACGCGCTACACCGGCGAGGACGCCGAGCTCCTCGCGCAGTTGAGCGAGACGCAGAGGTTGAGCATCAGGGCGCACAACATCCAGGCCGAGCGCGAGATCGAGGCGGCCCGCCAGTGCATGGCCAACGAGGAATACATGGACATGGTCCGCCACTACGCCATTGCGCAGAAGCTCCTCAACGACAGCCCGAAGAAGGCGAGCCTCCGCAAGGAATGCGAGCAGGGCATTGCCGAGGGTCTCTACCGTGCCGCGCTCCAGGAAGACGTGACCGGCCGCCGCGACCGCGCGATGAAGCTGATGGAGAAGGCAATCGACCGCCGCCATCCCAAGGCGCGCCGCCAGTACGAGGACTGGAAGGCCGCCGGCGATCCGGACGCGAACAAGACGGATGTCTCCGAGATCAAGCACCGCCGCAACGACGAGGACTACAAGGCGCAGCGCGCCAAGAACAACCAGCATCTCAAGCGCGCGAGGCAGTTCCTGGCGGTCAGCGACCTCGACCGCGCCCTCGACGAATGCGAGCTCGCGCTCGTCGCCGACCCGTACAACAGGGAGGCGATCCGCGTGAGGAACACGATCCAGAAGAAGCGCCACACCATCCTCATGCAGGAGCGCGAGGCCGCCCGCGAGGGCATGATGGCCGACGTGGACGAGGCATGGCGCCCCGTGTACGCAGTGGACGCGCGGGAGGTCGAGGACGTCAAGGTCGGCACGAAGAAGCCCCTTGACCCGACTGACCCCGAGCGCGCCCTCGAGCAGTCCATCATCAAGCGCATGAAGGAGATGCGCCTGCCCGCGATTTCGTTCAAGCCGCCGGCGACGATCATCGACGCCGTCGAGTTCTTCCGCACGGCTTCCAAGGACTACGACCGCCCCGACATCCCGCTTGAGCAGCGCGGCTTCAACTTCGTCCTCAAGACCCCGGAGGCGCTCCGTTCCCAGGGCGCAGCGGCCGAAGAGGCGGACGAAGGCGGCTTCACGACGGACGACGACTCCGCCGCGGAGAGCGCCCCCGCCGGAGTGCCGGTCATCCCGATGATCACCGCCAGCGACATCACCTTCTACGAGGCCCTCAAGCTCGTCTGCGAGTCGGTGGAGTACAAGTTCAAGGTGCAGGGGCCGATCGTCATGGTCATGCACAAGAACTCCACCGTCGAGGAGATGGTCACGCGCAGCTACCCGGTCCTCTCCTCCTTCATGGAGAGGATGGGCTCCGCGTCCGAGGACATGAAGACAATGCGCCAGTCCAGTAACAGCAGCTTCGGCGCCAGCCGCTCCGACGACGGCGAGGAGAACCCAGAGCGCGACTGGAAGGAGTTCTTCTCCCTGCTCGGCGTCAAGTGGCCCGAGGGGTCCTCCATCATGTACCTCAAGACCGTCGGCAAGCTCCGCGTCAAGAACACCTACGAGAACCTCGCCGAGCTCGAGCAGGCGCTGACCGAGCTCAACGTCGACCAGAAGCTCATCGAGATCGAAACGCGCTTCGTCGAGGTCTGCCAGGACGACCTGAACTCGCTGGGCTTCGAGTGGCTCCTGAACAGCGACTACACCCTCAACCTCGGCTCCCACGTCTCCCGTGCGCTCGGGCTCCGGAACGGCACATGGGGCAAGCACAGCGACCAGACCGACACGACGAAGAGCTGGCGCTACAACTACGACTCACAGGCTGCTTCGAGCAACGCCGGCGGCGTCGGCACGACCGGCGGCGGCACGACCGCCACGTCCGCCTCGACCGCCGCGTCCTCCCGCTCCTATTCGGAGTCCGTGCAGAGGGATCTGTCGCGCACCGTCTACGCCAACTCGTCGGGCGCCAGCTGGATTCGCGGCGATGGCCGCGCGCACCACAACCGCAACATCGGTGTTAGCAGCTTTGGCGGCGACACTGATTATTCAGGCGGCCAGCGCTACCTCTCCACGCTCTCCAACCACATATCCGGCGAGAGCAAGTCCACCAACGACCAGTTCATGCGCCTGAACGCGTTCCTCGGCAGCGCGGACGTCTCCATGATCCTGCACATGCTCTCGCAGCGCAGCGACACGGACCTCCTCTCCGCCCCGAAGGTGCTCACCAAGCCCGGCGAGGAGGCGGTCATCAAGGTCGTGACCGAGTACATCTACCCGACGGACTACGACGTGCAGCTGCAGTCGAGCTCCTCTGGCAGCAGCGGCAGCTACGGCGGCGGCAGCCAGTCCGCGATTCTCGCGGTCGTCGAGCCGCAGTCGTTCACGATGCGCGAGGTCGGCGTCATCCTCGACGTCACCCCGACCCTGACGGACGACGGCAACCTCATCGACCTCAAGCTCAACACGCAGGTCGTCGACGAGCCCACCTGGAAGAACTACGGCATGAGGATTCCGTTCACCGGCAACAGCGGCAGCGCCGAGATCAACTTCCCAGAGCTGCCGGACATCCTCGCGGACAGGCCGATTGGCGAGGAGGTCATCCAGATGGTGTACGGCGCGTGGGCCCAGACGATCGAGAAGATCGCCGATGCGATCGGCGGAACGTCCAACAACATCACCTACTACGACGCCCCGATGGAGCAGCCGTTCTTCCACGTCCGCTCGATTGACTCCTCGGTGTCCGTGTATCCCGGCGCGACGATCGTCATGGGCGGCCTCATCACCGAAGCCCGCAAGGCGATGGACGACAAGATACCGTTCCTCGGCGACATCCCGTTCGTCGGGCGGCTCTTCCGCAGCCACTCCGAGCAGACGTCGAAGCGCAACCTCCTGATCTTCGTTACGACGCGACTCGTCGACGTGCGCGGCCGCGAGGTCACGATGGGCTCGCTCGAGACCAAGGACGAGGACGCGAAACCCGCTTCGGAAGAAGACTGACGAGCATGAAGACGTGCCTCACGGGAGGGATTGCCTGCGGCAAATCCCTCCTTTTGCGTTATCTTGGCGAGCTCGGCGTCGAGACGATCGACGCCGACGACGTTGTGCATGAACTAATGCCCGACCCGGCGGAGCGGCGGCGCATCGCAGCCGAGGTCTTCGCGGATCCCGCCAAGCGCAGGGCGCTGGAGGCAAGGCTGCACCCTCTGGTCAGGGCCCGCATCGACGAGTGGTTCGCTGCGGGAACCATGGGGTCAGACCCCCTAACGTGTCGCCGGTCGGTTAAGGGGTCTGACCCCATGGTTGACCCCATGGTTCTCCGCATCGCGGCAATCCCACTCCTTTTCGAGGTGCATTGGGAGTCGGATTATGATATAATAGTATGCGTCGTGTCTTCTCGGGCGAACCAGATCGAGAGGATGACGGCAACGCGGGGCTACACCCGCGAAGAGGCCGAGGCCCGGCTCGCCGCCCAGATGGACGTGTCGGAGAAGGCCGCGAAATCCCACTACGTGATCCAAAACGACGGATCGCCCGACGACTTGAAGGCGGAGGCCGCCAAGTTCGTCAAATGGCTGAAGGAAAGGACATAGCTACCATGGCAGAAGAATTCGACGTGTTCGCCCAGAGCGCGAAGCCCGCTCCGGCCGGCGCCCCTGCGGCGCCCGCCGCCGGCGGAGTCAAGAGGACGTTCCACAAGAGCCGGCAGATGCACCGCGGTCCCAAGACGAACAACTCGCCCATCCGCGGCGCCAACGGGTCGGAGTCGGTCAACCCGCTCCTCAACGCGCCGCTTCCTTCTGAACAGGCCGCCGCCCAGCCGGAGGCCGCCGCGAACCCAAAGCGCGACCCGTCCCTGCCGGAGTACCGGCTCGCCGACATCCAGATCTGGCCCGCCCAGCAGATCGTGGACAAGATGATGCCCGGCGCGGATCCCGAGGAGCTCGGCTCGTACCGCAAGCACGAGCTCATCTTCGCGGCGATAAGGATGTACCTTGCGAACGGCGGCGCGGTCCTCGCCTCCGGCTGCCTTGAGATCGTCCGCGAGGGACATGGCTTCCTGCGCTCGGCCAAGAACAACTTCCTCGCGTGCCCGGAGGACGTCTTCGTCACGCAGCAGCAGATACGCCGCCACGCCCTCAGGACGGGTGACATCGTCGAGGGTCCGATCCGCGACCCCCGCGACCGCGACAGGTTCTTCTGCCTCGGCAACGTCGTCACCGTGAACGGCAAGGAGCCTTCCGTCGCCGCGCGCGTCGTCCACTTCGAGAACCTGACGGCGACGTTCCCGACGCGCCGCATCATCCTCGAGACCGAGTCGACCGAATACTCGACGCGCGTCGTCGACCTGTTCACCCCGATAGGCTTCGGGCAGCGCGGGATGATCATCGCGCCCCCGCGCGTGGGCAAGACCGTCCTCCTGCAGAAGATGGCTAACGCCATCTCGAAGAACTATCCAGAGGCGATGCTGATAATACTCCTCATCGACGAACGCCCCGAGGAGGTCACGGACATGCAGCGCAACACGAAGGCGATGGTCCTCTCGTCCACCTTCGACGAGGAGCCCCAGCACCACGTGAACGTCACCGAGATGGTCCTCGAGATGTCGAAGCGCCAGGTCGAGAACGGGCGCGACGTCATCATCCTGATGGACTCCCTGACCCGCATGGCGCGTGCCTACAACACCGTGCAGCCGCACTCCGGCAAGATCCTGACGGGCGGCGTGGACGCGCTCGCGATGCACCGCCCGAAGCGCTTCTTCGGCGCGGCCCGCAACATCGAGGGCGGCGGGTCGCTTACGATCATCGCGACGGGCCTCGTCGACACCGGCTCCAGGATGGACGAGGTGATCTTCGAGGAGTTCAAGGGCACTGGCAACATGGAGATCATCCTCGACCGCGGGCTCGCGGACAAGAGGATATTCCCTGCGATTGACGTCGAGAAGTCCGGCACGCGCAAGGAGGACCTACTCCTCGACCCGCTGGAGCTGGAGAAGACCTGGGGCATGCGCCGCATCCTCTCCGCCGCAGGGCCGGAGTCCGCGATGAAGTCCGTGCTGAATTCCCTTAAGAAGACCAAGTCCAACCCGGAGTTCCTCCTGGCGCTGGACCTCAAGAACCTCCAGTGAGGCTACGGCCATGAATGCCAAGACCATCCCGGCGGCCCTCGCGGCCGCGCTGTCGGCGGCGGTCGCCGTGTCGGCGCACGCCAGCACCTACCTTGACGCCGGTTTCTACTGCTTTACCAACGGCGTAAAGTGCGTACACCAGGATGGCGACGAGTTGGTTTCCACGGACCCGTCAGGGCGCAGCCTTTTCGACGCCGGCTCGACCAACGTCTACTGGGCGATCCCGCCGAAGGGGTGCGCGATAGACAAGTGGGTGATGACCGACTTCGCCCGCGTCAACCAGACCTTCGCCCTGTCCGGCCTTTCGCCTGTGCATGTCTACGAGACGGCAGACGGCGAAGTCTCGGAGGGCGGCTACCGCATCACCGTCTCCTGGCGCGACGATTTTGTGGGCGCAGGCTCCTTTCTCCAGATATGTCCGTGCTTTTCGTGGCTTAAGTACCGCCTCCGGTTCGTCCCGAACTGGCCCGGCCACAACGATGAGGACAGGTCCCTCGCCCAGGATGACGTCGTGTACACCAACACGGTGACGCTTGCGGCGGATCCGTTCGACACAAACGACTGGACCCGCGCTAATTACCGACTGCTTGGCCTCGCTACGATTCCGGACGCGGACAGGCCGCAATGTCTGTTCGGGGACACTGTCGAATCGGCCGGCGAAGAATTTGGCGCGACGACGAACGGCGTCGTGACCTTGTACGGCGTCTGGTCTCCGCGCAGGGTGACGCTGTCGCTCGACCCAGACGGAGGGTCGGTAGCGTCCAATGCCGTGTATGTCGTAGGTGACGACAAGTGCCCGGCGCTCCCCGTCCCCGCCAAGGCTCTCTCTACGTTTGCGGGTTGGTTCGACACTAAAGGCAACGAGTTTTCCGAAGGGGGCGAAGTGGTGGCGGAGGACGGCGAGACGCTGGCGCTCACGGCGAAATGGCTTTCGGATGAATCCTCCGTCGTGCTGGACAGACGCAGTGGCACCACGGGAGACACGTCGATTCACGTTGTGTTTGGAGAGAGCCTTCCCCTTGCAGAAATGCCGACGCGCGAGGGTTATGACTTCGCGGGGTACTTTTCGCTTGCAAACGGTAAAGGCGACCAGTATTACACCGCCAGCGGAGAGCCGACGAATACGATTTCAAGGGGCGGCGCAAAGACGCTTTATGCAAATTGGACGCGCAAGAAATCCCGTGTGACGCTGGACGCGGCCGGCGGCAGCGGCGGAACATCCGAAGTGTCCGCCGAATACGACAAGGACATGCCGGAGATTTCCGTTCCGACTCGGAAGGGTTTCGTCTTCGGCGGGTATTATACTTTCACATCCGGTGGAACAGTATACTACAATTCCTCCGGAAAGAGCGCGAATCCATGGCGCAAGGTGTCGCCGGCAACGCTCTATGCGCATTGGACGCCCAATAACTACAAAATCGTCTACGACTATGCCGGTGGCGTTGCCGGTGATTACCAGCCCGCGAACGCCACTTTTTGCCATGTCTTCGCGGCGGGAGTGCCGCGCAGGAAAGGATACCGCTTCATCGGATACCGGGTCTCCGGCGACTTCGACGTGGAGGCCGCGAGATACGGCGCGTCAATGGAGTCCGCCACGAACGCCGTACATTCCACCACGAACAACTGCAATGGCGTAGAGGGGAAGCCCTTTGTCTATTTTGCCGACCTCTGCTCCGCAAGCGACGGGACTGTTTTGCTCACGGCCCAGTGGGAGAAGTCTTCCGACACTGCCGCGAATCCCGGCAGGAAGAACGTTGTCGCCGCCGCTCCAAAGATGGCGCTGCAGGACGCGAATAGCGGTGCGTCTGTCAGAAACGGGAGCGGCGACGAACTTTCCACGGCGGCAGACTGCAACTTCAAACTGACGACAAGTGGTGCGCGGGAATGGAAGGTTGTAGCTGATGATTACGTAATGGGCACTGAATCAGTTTGTTCCATAATTGAGCCGGGCAGGGATGACGTTGCTGGATTACTCGCAGGTGTGGAAAATGGTCAGGGAACCCTCACATTTCAGTGGAAGACCGCCCCAGCCTTGACATATTCTGATGAAGAATCTGGGGGTGTTGAGTTTAGCTATTCTAATGAAGTTGAGGGTGTTAAATGCACTGGTTTTCGTTGCAGCAATGACTGGACTACTGTTTCGTTGGTCATAACAAATGTTCTGTACAATAGCGCCACGACGTTTATGTGGACGGCCAATCCATATACGAAGGGAGACAACGAATACACGGGATACACAGTCTGGCTCGACAACGTACACTGGGAGCCGGATTTGCCGAAACTTCGTGCGGAAGTTACCCCTCCTGCTGAATTCGTCTACGACGACGCGGGTCATGGGGTTACTAACGTCGTTGTTAAAGACGTGGGTTCAGGCGAATCCGTTGACGGTGCCACGGTTGAATATTCGCTGACGCAGGATGGGGAGTTTCGCGCCGAGCCATTTTTGTTCACAAACGCATGTACGACTTCGGTATGGTGCTCTGCCAAGGCTGCTGGCTATGCTAGCATTACGGACAGCGTAACAGTGACAATCCACAAGGCTACGAACGAGTGGGCGACACTTCCCTACATAACGCCGGAGTGGGTGTCCGGGAATGCCCCTGCCGTCACCAACGGGGTGGCCAGGTTCGGCGGTGAGGCATCCTTGTCTTACTATTGCACGACGAACAAGTCATCGAAGATTTCCAAGGATCCGGACAAGACCACCAAGCCTGGTGAATATATAGCTGTGTTCACTGTTGCGGGGTCCGACAACTGGTCGGAACTCACGACTAATCTGTCGTTCCGCGTGACAGAGTCGGAATCAGGTTCTGAGCCTGAGCCTGATCCTGAACCACCCCCCGGCCCCGAGCCGGAGCTGCCGAAGCTTCTGGCGGAGGCAAGCCCGGTAGACTTTGTGTACGATGGCGCGGGGCATGGAATCACAAACGTGTCGTGGCGAGTCGATGGCACAAATTCCGTTGACGCAACGAACGTGGTTGTGAGATATGCGTTGTCCAGGGAAGGGCCGTTCTATAATTATCCTGAGTTGTTCACCAATGCCTGCGAGACGTTGGCGTGGTATTCCGTCACGGCCGACGGCTATGTCGGCGTCACGAACAGTGTCTCTGTTACGATTAGCCAGGCCACGAACGAATGGACGGCGTTGCCGTCTGTCAAGGACTGGACGGCAGGGGACGACGATGCCGTAGATTTCGGCGAGTCGTCGTTCGGCGAAGTCATTGCCGAATACTCCACGGGCAGTTCGGAGCCACCGACGGAATACGGCGAATACACAGTGTCGTTTAGAGTTGCGGGCACGGAGAACTGGTCGGCTCTTTCCACGACTAACATGTCGTTCCGTGTCAAGGCGAGACCGGTGTTCTCCGCCGTTGCGATTGACTGCGAGGGAGCGTACGACAGCAAGGGACATGGAATCGAAGTCGTCTATGACAAGGCCTTCGGCGGAGGCGCGACGGTGAAGTACGCGTTGGCGAAGGAAGGCCCCTACCTGGATGAGAACATTATGTTCGTCAACGCAACGGCCGAGCCGGTGACGGTTTGGTTCACGGTCGAGCGAAATGGATACGCGACGGTCACGAACAGCGGGACGATAATGATTCACAAGGCGCCGAACGGCTGGCTGGCCGGGCCGTCGATAAGCGGCTGGCGGAACGGGGACGAACCGCACGAGGGCGTCGCTGTGGCTGAATACGGAACGGTATCCGTCGCCTATGCCACGAACAATGCGCCGTGCACGGCAACGTTCACAATCGCCGAAACCGCCAACTGGCTTGGCCTGTCCACGAACCTGGAGTTTGTGGTGGAGGGGCTGCCGCCATCTGGTGGCGATGGCGACGACCAGGGCGGAGGCGAGGAAAAGCCGGATCCCGATCCCACGCCCACCCCTGACCCGTCCTCCGATCCTGAGCCAACTCCGACTCCCGCTCCTGGGCCGGAGCCAGGGCCCACTCCCGAACCAGCGGTGTCTGGCGTTGTGTTGAACACGGCGTTCTCAAAGGCTCAGACCGTCCTTGGGGCGCTGTACCGAGCCGACGGCGCGCTGGCCGGCGTCATGCAGGTCAAGTTCGGCAAGGTCAGCCGGAAGGGCTTCGTCAAGGTGTCGGGGACTGCGACGCTGCTTTCGGGCAAGAAGGTGTCCGCGAAGACGTCCTCCATGGCGCTGGGCGGCGGGATGTCCGGCGCGGTGGAGTTCAGGTCCCCGATCGGCACGATGGACTTCGACATGGACGAGAGCGGCGCATTCGTCATGGCCAACGAGGCGTACGTCATGAAGGAGGCGGTCGTGGGCGGAGGTCTTGCGGATGTCGCGCATGGCGCTTTCGGCCTTGTGGACGAATTCGACCTCGCGGTGACCGGCGAGCTGCAGGAGGACTTGCTTCCCTTGGACTTCGCCTTTCAGGTGGAGCGCGGCAAATGGAAGTTCCCGAAGAACGCCACAGTCAAGATCGCCAAGGACAAGGCCACCGGGGAATACGGACGCTTGGTCGACTACGGCCGGAAAGGCGACAAGACGAACGTCTCCTCGCTGAAGCTCAGCTATACGGCGAAGACCGGCGTCTTCAAGGGCTCGTTCAAGGCGTACGCGACAGAGGCGCCCGGTGGGCGGCTCAAGCTGAAAAAGTACACGGTCAACGTCTACGGCTTTGTGCTGGACGGGGATGGAGTGGGCGTCGCGACATGCAAGCGTCCGGAAGGCGGACCATGGGAGGTGTCCGTCGAGCTGAAGTGACGGTGATTTGTCGGAGGGGGCGCAATGGGCGACATCGTCATAACGGGCGCGAGGGCCCATAACCTGCGCGGAATCGACGTGCGGATCCCCCGCAACTCCCTGACCGTCGTTACGGGGCTTTCCGGCAGCGGCAAGTCGTCGCTTGCGTTCGACACGCTGTACGCGGAGGGCCAGCGGCGCTACGTCGAGAGCCTTTCGGCGTATGCGCGCCAGTTCCTAGACAGGCTGGAGAAGCCGGACGTGGAGAGGATCGAGGGTCTTTCGCCGGCGATATCCATCGAGCAGCGCACGACCAGCGGCAACCCGCGCTCGGTAGTCGCGACGGTCACCGAGATACACGACTACCTCAGGATCCTCTACGGCTCCGCCGCCGTCGCACACTGTCCGAAGTGCGGCAAGGAGGTGCGCCGCCAGTCCGCCGAGCAGATCGTGGACTCGATATTGGGTTGCGCAACTATGGGGTCAGACCCCCTAACCGACCGGCGGCACGTCAAGGGGTCTGACCCCGCTAGTTGCGCACCACAGAAGATCGTCATCTACGCCCCGGTCGCCAAGGGCAAGAAGGGTCGCCACGAGGGGCTGTTCGACGAACTGAAGCGCAAGGGCTTTGCGCGCGTCCGCGTCGACGGGACGGTCTGCATGCTTGAGGAGGTTCCGGAGCTCGACAAGAAGAAGGCGCACGACGTCGACGTGGTCGTGGACAGGCTCGTCCTGCCGTGCGACAGGACGCGTCTGACGGATTCGGTCGAGCTTGCGCTTAGGACGGGTGGCGGAATCCTGGTGGTCGAGCGGCTTGGGAACGGCTCCACCGTCTACTCCGAGCTCAACGCCTGCCCGGACTGCGGCATATCGTTCGAAGAGCTCAAGCCGCGCAGCTTCTCGTTCAACTCCCCGTTCGGGGCGTGCCCGACATGCTCCGGGCTCGGGCAGCTCTACTACTTCGACGAGGAGCTGGTGGTCCCCGACAAGACGCTGCCTCTCGAGGAGGCTATACACCCGTGGCGGCGTCTTGGCGGGCAGATGGCGATACTCTACCACAAGGAGCTGCTCGCGACCATCGCGAGGCAGTACAAGGTGAAGCTCTCGACGCCGTACGAGAAACTCCCGGCGAAGTTCCGCCACGGGCTGATGCACGGCTTCAAGGACGACCTTGTCCTGCCGTGGCGCCGCGTCGACAGGCCGTTCGAGGGCGTACTGGCGGCGCTGGAGCGCAAGCGCGACGAGGCGCAGGACGACGAGGTGCGCGCCAAGTACGAGGCATACCAGAGCTATCGCACGTGCCCGGACTGCATGGGCGCCAGGCTGCGGCCCGAGTCGCGCGCGGCGACCGTCGCCGGCCGGACCATAGTCGAGGTGATGGCGATGCCGGTCACGGAGGCGCTGGAGTTCTTCAAGGGGCTGTCGCAACCAGCGGGGTCAGACCCCCTAACCGACCGGCGGCACGTCAAGGGGTCTGACCCCATGGTTGCGCCCGTCAGGCTCGCAGGCCTCGGGGACGTCCTCAAGGAGATCGTCCGCCGGCTCCAGTTCCTCCTCGACGTGGGGCTTGACTACCTGACTCTGGACCGCGCGTCGTCGACGCTTTCCGGCGGGGAGATGCAGCGGATCCGCCTCGCGACGCAGATCGGCTCCGGACTCACCGGCGTCCTGTATGTCCTGGACGAGCCGACGATAGGCCTGCATCCGCGTGACAACGAGCGGCTCATATCGACGCTGAAGGGGCTCCGCGATCGCGGCAACACGGTCGTGGTCGTGGAGCACGACGAGGAGATGATGCGCGCGGCGGACTGGATCGTGGACCTGGGGCCCGGCGCGGGGCGCGAGGGCGGGCTCGTCACGTACCAGGGCGACTTCAAGGGGCTGCTGAAGGCCAAGACGCTGACGGCGGACTACCTGACGGGCCGCAAGTCGGTAGGCGGGGGCATGGTACGTGAGACGAAAGAAGTGAAGGCGGCCTCGTCCGGCGTCGCGCGTCCTGCGCCAGGCAAGTTCCTCACGATCTCCGGCTGCACGGAGCACAACCTCAAGAACATAACGGCGCGGTTTCCCGTCGGCGCGTTCACGGTCGTCTCCGGCGTCTCGGGCTCCGGCAAGTCGACGCTGGTCGAGGAGACTCTCAAGCGGGCGCTGATGCAGAGGTTCTGCCATGCGAAGGAGCGCCCCGGCAAGTTCCGCAGGCTCTCGGGCGCGGAGTTCTTCGACAAGGTCATCGAGATAGACCAGTCGCCGATCGGCAGGACGCCGCGCTCCAACCCCGCTACGTACGTCGGGTTCTTCTCGGAGATACGCGAGCTCTTCGCGAAGACGGAGGCCGCGAAGGCGCGCGGATACACGGCGGGGCGGTTCTCCTTCAACGTGAAGGGCGGGCGCTGCGAGGTGTGCGGAGGCGACGGGCTGCGCCGGCTCGAGATGAGCTTCCTGCCGGACGTGTACGTCACGTGCGAGCAGTGCGGCGGACGGCGCTTCAACTCCGAGACGCTGGAGGTGACGTACGGCGGCAAGACCATCGCGGACGTGCTGGACATGACGGTCGCGGAGGCGTGCGAGTTCTTCGCGAAGGTCCCGTCTCTGGCGCGCAGGCTTAAGACCCTTGCGGACGTGGGGCTCGGATATGTCGCGCTCGGGCAGTCCGCGACCACGCTCTCCGGCGGCGAGGCGCAGAGGATCAAGCTCGCGACGGAGCTGTCGCGCCGTTCGACGGGCAAGACGCTTTACCTCCTCGACGAGCCGACGACAGGCCTCCACTTCGACGACGTGGCCAAGCTGATGCGGCTTCTCCTGAAGCTCCGGGACCAGGGCAACACCGTGATAGTCATCGAGCACAACGTCGACGTGATGCGGTGCGCGGACTGGATTGTGGACCTCGGGCCCGGCGGCGGCGACGCCGGCGGCGAGCTGGTGTGCGAGGGCCCTGTCGAGGCGGTGAGGGCGTGCCCGCGGTCCGCGACGGCCAAGTTCCTCTAGCGCGCGGCGGAGGGCGGGATATTTTGGTATAATACTGGGACAAATCGTAAGGAGCGAACGACAATGGCAAAGGAAGCAGCGGCAAAGAAGACAACGGGCAACACCGCGCTGGACGCGGTGATGAGCCAGATACGCAAGGAGTTCGGCGAGATGTCCATCATGCGTCTCGGCGACCAGGAGGTGAAGGACATCCCCGTCATTTCGACGGGGGCCTTGTCGCTGGACATGGCGCTCGGCGTCGGGGGGCTCCCGCGCGGCCGCGTCGTGGAGTGCTACGGCCAGGAGTCGTCCGGCAAGACCACGCTTGCGCTGCACGTCGTCGCGAACGCCCAGAAGGCGGGCGGCGTCGCGGCGTTCATCGACGCGGAGCACGCGCTCGACCCGGGATACGCCAAGAAGATCGGCGTGAACCTCGACGAGCTCGTCGTGTCCCAGCCGAACAGCGGCGAGGAGGCCCTTACCATCTGCGAGCAGCTCTGCAAGTCGGGAGCCCTCGACGTGATCGTGGTGGACTCCGTGGCCGCCCTCACCCCGCAGGCCGAGATCGACGGCAACATGGGCGACAGCCACATGGGCCTGCAGGCCCGCCTCATGTCGCAGGCGATGCGCAAGCTTACGAGCGTCCTCGCCGCGACCAAGACCCTCTGCATCTTCACCAACCAGGTGCGCGAGAAGATCGGCGTCATGTTCGGGAACCCCGAGACGACGCCAGGCGGCAAGGCGCTCAAGTTCTACGCATCCGTCCGCCTCCAGGTGCAGCGCATCGGCGCCATCAAGAACACCGCCGGCCAGGTCGTCGGCAACCGCACGCGCGTCAAGGTCGTCAAGAACAAGGTCGCGCCGCCGTTCACGGAGGCCGAGTTCGACATCCTCTACACGTGCGGCATCTCCTACGAGGGCTCGGTGCTGGACGCCGCGCTCGCCCGCGGCGTCGTCGAGAAGCGCGGCAGCTGGCTGAGCTTCGGCGACGAGCAGCTCGCGCAGGGGTCGCTCGCCACGATCGACTACCTCAAGGCCAACCCGGACGTCACGGAGAAGATCGTTGAGCTGGTCAAGTCCACTCCGGTCAACCCCGCTCTCGCGAAGAAGCGGTGAGCGCACACCAGTTGTAAAGCAAAGGACAACATGACAATGAAGACCATTCTGCCATTGGCTGTCTCAGTGGCGGCTTCCGTCGCATTCGCCGCCGACACGCCGCCGGACTGGGAGAACCCCGAGGTCAACTCCCGCAACAGGATGCCCGCCGCAGCCTACGCGATGCCGCTCGCCGACGAGGGCGCCGCGCTCGCGGACGGCCTGGAGCCGGTCACGCCGTACAAGGTGTCGCTCAACGGAGAGTGGCGGTTCAAGTGGGTCGGCGACCCAGCGCGCCGCCCGCTGGACTTCTGGAAGGACGGCTTCGACGACTCCAAGTGGGGCGTGATCGACGTGCCAAGCTGCGTGGAGCTGCGCGGATACGGCATCCCCGTCTACACCAACATCCGCTACCCGCACAAGATCGACTGGCCGAAGATCCTCGACCGCGACACCGGGAAGGGCGACTACAACCCCGTCTCGAGCTACCGCCGCCGGTTCAAGGTGCCAGCCGCGTGGAAGGGGCGCGAGACGATCCTCCGCTTCGACGGCGTCGGCTCCGCGTACTACGTCTGGATCAACGGCAAGGTCGTCGGCTACGCGGAGGATTCGAAGCTCCCGAGCGAGTTCAACGTCACGGACGTCCTCGACATGGAGGGGGAGAACACGATCTGCGTGCAGGTCTTCCGCTGGTGCGACGGGAGCTTCCTCGAAGACCAGGACATGTTCCGCTACTCCGGGATATTCCGCGATGTCTCGCTCTGGTCCCGTCCCAAGGCCGGCGTCGCCGACTTCACTGCGGTCCCCGAGTTCGACGGCGCATACGAGAACGCCAGGCTTTCGCTTTCCGTCGAGGTCTACGGCGAGCCCGTCGCTAATCCTCCGACGGCGGCGCTCTACGACGCCGGCCGCAGGAAGGTCGCGGAGTTCACGGACGGCAACTGGAATGCTTCTGGCGGCGTGTTCAAGTTCAGCCCTGCGTCCGTCCCCGCCGTGAATCTCTGGAGCGCCGAAAAGCCGTACCTCTACACGCTCGTCGTCAGGCGTGGCGACGACATCCGCGCCAGGAAGTTCGGCTTCAAGGAGCAGAAGGTCGTCGGCAACAAGGTTCTCGTCAACGGCAGGCAAGTGAAGTTCAAGGGCGTGAACCGCCACGAGACCAGCCCCGACGAGGGGCGCACCGTCTCGCTGGAGGACATGGTCAAGGACATCACGCTGATGAAGCGCTATAACGTGAACACCGTCCGCACGTGCCACTACCCGGACCATCATCTGTGGTACGACCTCTGCGACCGATACGGCATATACGTCGTCGCGGAGGCGAACGTCGAGGCGCACGAACCGGGCTACGGCGAAAAGGGGCTGGGGCGCTTCAAGGAATGGGAAAAATCGATCGTCGAGCGCAACGAGCGCCAGGTCGGCTTCTACCGCGGGCACCCCTCGGTCACGTTGTGGTCAATGGGCAACGAGACAGGACATGGCGTCTGCTTCTCGAACGCCATCGCGATGGTCAGGGCCCTCGACCCGTCGCGCCCCATACACTGGGAGCGCGGAAACCCGACCGCGGACGTCGACAGCCGCATGTACCCGGCTGTCGAGTGGCTGGAGGAACGCGGGCGCATCGGAGACCTTCCCCCCGGTTCCGGCGGCATGACGGACTCATACGAGCGCCCGGAGAATCGGCAGAGCGCCGGAAAGCCGTTCTTCATGTGCGAGTACGCGCACGCAATGGGCAACTCGATGGGCAACTTCAAGGAGTACTGGGACGTCGTGTACAGGCACGACTCGCTCGTCGGGGGGTGCATCTGGGACTGGGTCGACCAGGCGATCTGGAAGTACACGGACCGCGTCGACCCGAAGACCGGCGAACGCGACCGCTACCTCGCGTACGGCGGCGACTTCGACGAAACCCCGAACGACGGGCCGTTCTGCGTGAACGGCGTCGTGGATCCGCTGAGGAACGTCACGCCCAAGCTGATCGAGGTCGGGCATGTCTACCGCAATCTGGTCGTCAGGTGGAAGGAGTCTGGTGAGTCCAGGCTGGAGCTCTGGAACCGCTTCTGCTTCACCGCCGCGGACGAGTTCTCCGGCTCGTGGTCGCTCCTTGAGGACGGCGTCGAGGTCGCCAAGGGCGCGCTGGACGTGCCGCCGCTCGCGCCGCTTTCGCGCGGCCCGCTCGCCGCGCCGGGGCTGGACGAGGCGTTGGCGGCGCTCGACCCCGGCAAGGAGCACTTCCTGAACGTCGCCTTCGCGACAAAGTCCGACGCGCCGTGGGCGAAGGCGGGCTGGGTCGTCGCGCGCGACCAGGTCGCCGTCCCCGTGGCCAGGCCGCCTGCGGCCGAGACGCCGGACGGGAAGGGGGAGGATGCGCCGGCCCTTCGGATGGGCGTCGAGGAGAGGGAGCGCGAGGTCGTCGTCGAGATGGGCCGCACGACCGCGATCTTCGACCGCAGGACAGGAACGCTCTCCCGCCTCGTCCTCAGGGGCGGCGTCAACGTCATAGACAATCCCGCGCCGGGAATTGCAGGCGGGCCGCGGCTAACCTGCGCCCGCGCCTTCACGGACAACGACAGGTGGATGCGCGACGACTTCTTCGCCGCCGGGTTCTCCCAGCTCAGGTACCATCCCGAGCCCATCGTCGTCGTCAGCAACTCCGTCCGCACGGTAGTGGACGTGACGTCCGCGAAGGGCGGCGGGTTCAGGCATGAATGCACCTACCGCTTTGCGGAGGACGGGTCGGTCACGCTCGAAAACAGGGTCGAGCCCTACGGCAGGATGCCGACGGCCTTGCCGAGGCTGGGCCTTACCATGCGCCTCATGCCGCGGCTCGAGAGGATGCGCTACTACGGCCGCGGCCCCTGGGAGAACTACGTCGACCGCTGCTCCGGGAGCTTCGTCGGGGTGTACCGCTCGACGGTGACCGAGCAGTTCGTGGACTACGTGCGCCCGCAGGACAATGGCGCGAAGAGCGGCGTCAGGTGGGCGGAGTTCTGCGACAAGTTCGGCAACGGCGTCCGGTTTAGCTCGGACGAGCCGATGTTCATGCAGGCGCTGCACTACGGCTGGGAGGACCTGTACTTCGCGCGGTTCCAGAACGGACAGGTCCGCCACCGCGCCCCGCTGGTCCCGTGCGAGGAGGTCGTGCTGAACCTCGACGTCCGCCAGACCGGACTCGGCGGCGCGAGCTGCGGACCGGGCCCGCTGAACGAGTACCGTTTCGACCCTAACGCCCCGGTATCGTGGAGCGTGAGGATAGAGCCGGTGAAACGCTGAGGGGGTGGCTGGCATGGACATGTCGATAGACTCCCGCTACAAGGCGATGAACAAGGACCGCCCGGCGTCGCCGCCCCGGCGCCAGGCCGCCGCGCCCAGCGGGGGATTTCTGAAGCCCTTGCTGGCGTTCCTGCTCCTCGCGGCCCTGGGCGTCGCCGCATGGTATTTCTGGTTAGGCGGCGACAAGAGCGATTTGCTTGGCCGCCTCGGCGTCGCGCGCGAAGCCCCGCGTCCGCCGGGCAAGGTCACGATCGCCCCCTCCTCCCCCGCAGATTGACAATCGCCACATGACAGAGAAAATGACCTACGACACCATAAACGACGCGGTGACGATGGCTGGGAGCGAGCGCGCGCTTCTCGCTAACCGCTATCACATTGTCAGGCAACTCGGGCAGGGTGGGATGGGGTCGGTCTGGCTTGCCGAGGATACACAGCTCGACAACAAGCAGTTCGCCATAAAGATGCTGCCGAGCATCCTGGTGAGCAACAAGCGGGCATACCAGCAGTTGAAGGCCGAAGCGCTAGTGGCAATGAAGCTTGGACATTCCAACATCGTGCAAATTCGCGCCTTTGAGGAGAATAACGGCAATCCATTCCTCGTGATGGATTACATCGATGGACAGACGCTTGACGACTATCTTTCAGAGAAGGGCAAACTCAGCGAAGGCGAGACCGTAAAGTTGCTGAAGCCAATTGCCGCCGCGCTCGACTATGCGCATACGAAGGGCGTAGTGCACCGTGACGTGAAGCCCGGCAACGTCATGATTGCCAAGGACGGGACACCCTATGTTCTCGACTTCGGCATCGCCCGCGAGATTCAGGAGACGATGACGCGGGTGACGGGCAAGCTTTCCAGTGGCACGCTCCTCTATATGTCCCCCGAGCAGCTGAACGGAGCGTCCCCGACAAAAGAGCAGGACATCTATTCCTTTGCCGCGATGGTCTACGAGTGCCTCAAGGGCGAGCCACCCTTCGTTCGCGGAGCTATTGAAGACCAGATCAAGAACAGGCGGCCTGAGCCTCTTTCGGGGATGGGCGCGATTTCCTTGTCCGCGATGGAGGGGCTTGCCAAGAACCCGGCGGATCGGCCTTCGACCTGTGCGGCCATATTGAACGGTATTTCTCACGATTGCAGCCGATCTGTGAAATGGTCTTATGCGCTCGGAGTCATCTTGCTTATCACACTGTTTGCGGGAGGTGGGTATTATGGTTGGCTAAAGTATGACAAGCTCGTAAAGGAGCAAGCGGAACAAGCTGCCACCGAGGCGAAGGAAGAGGCCGCGAAGGCCGAGCAAGAGCGCAAGGACAGGGAGACGCAGGAGCGAGAGGCGCAATCTGCCGCCGCGGCAAAGGCGAAGGAGGAAGCCGCGAAGGCCGAGCAAGCGCGCAAGGAGAAGGAGGCAGAGGAAGCTGCCGCGAAGGCCGCCGAGCAAGCGCGCAAGGACAGGGAGGCGCAGGCTGCCGCCGAGGTCAAGGCAAGAGAAGAGGCCGAGAAGGCCGAGCAAGCGCGCAAGGAGAAGGTGGCAGAGGAAGCTGCCGCAAAGGCCGCAGAGCAAGCGCGCAAGGAGAAGGAGGCAGAGGAAGCTGCCGCCGAGGTCAAGGCAAGAGAAGAGGCCGAGAAGGCCGAGCAAGCGCGCAAGGAGAAGGAGACGAAGGATCGTGAGGCGGCGAGGCGCAAGGCGTTTCTTGCCGAACTTTCCGACAAGGGCTTTATTCTTGACTCGGAGAAAAACAAGATCAAAGAAGGTCGCGAAGGTCGTCTTAGCTTGGGCAGAGGTGTTTTCGTCGATATGGTCTGGTGTCCTCCGGGATGGTTTATGATGGGAAGCCCCGAGGGCGAAGAGGGGCGTAAGGATGGAGAGGATAGGCATGCAGTGCAGCTGACGAAGGGTTTTTGGATTGGCAAGTACGAGATTACCGAGACGCAGTGGGGTGAGGTCATGCTTGACGGATCGTCCGGGCGAAAGCCTATACGAGAAGTGTCTTGGAAAGACTGCAAGGAATTCGTCAATCGGTTGAATGCCAATGGTGGAGTGACACGTGCGCGGCTTCCAACCGAAGCAGAATGGGAATATGCCTGCAGGGCCGGACAGCAGACTCCGTTCTCCTTTGGGTCTCGCAATGACGGCGAGTTCCTTGATGGAACACAGGCGGCATGTGCCGGGAAGAATACATACCCAATGCGACGCAAGACATTGCTTGGCGGTAATAATGCTTGGGGAGTGGATGCCGTTGGCAGTTACAGAGCATTTGCAAACAACTGGGGCATCAACGACATGCATGGCAATGTATATGAATGGTGCGAAGACGTGTACGCGCCGTATCCCTCGTCTGCGGATGTGGTGGTTGATCCAATTTCAACCAGTGGTTTCAGCAGCGACGCAAGAGTAATCAGAGGTGGATGCTGGCACCATCCGGCCAAGACATGTCGAAGTGCGTTTAGGACGAGCAAGGCGGCCGGAGACAAGGACTCGCTGACCGGTTTTCGGATAGTGTGCGACAATTTGCCGTGAAGGTTCGCGGCAGGCGGTGACGGGTCCCCTCCAACCCTTCCCGCCAACCAACAAGGAGGAACGAGGAAAAAACGATGAAGAAACTGATGATGACTGCGGCTCTTGTCGCTTTGGCGGCGGGGTGTGTTTCGGTTCGCAAGAACGATGGCGGCGACTCGGTCTTGACGCCAACGATCGTCAAGGACATTGTACACGAAAAGTATATGGTGGGCGAAACGCCCGTTACGGCTACAGAATCACTCAACGTGCTTTTCGGCTTGATTACATGGGGCAAGACGGCGACGCACCATGCCGATGCCGCTCCTTATGGCTTCCTCGACAAGGTTGGACAGGTCAAAAACGGCGCGTACGCCAATGCATGCGATCAGGCGAAGTGCGACTCCATCGTCGGTACGCATTATAACGTCCGCGTAGAGGATTACTTTGTGTTCAAGAAGCTCACCTGCGAAATCACCGGTTATCCAGCTAAGATCACCGGTGTTGAGTTAATTGAGAACAAGTCTTCCTGCTGCTGTAAGTAGACAGAGACGGCAGAGCCTTCAGGTATAGTTGACCTGGGGGCTCTTTTGCTTTGAGAATTAAACAACGGAATTGAAATCAAATATAAATAAAAAACATTTAACACGCCATATTGACAGTAAAAAATAAATCTGATAAAATACTCACCGTCAAGTCAAATAGGAATAAACGATGAGCATTGAAACGAAATATATGAGTCTTGAGGAAGTTGCAGACTTCCTTGGTGTTACATATCAGTTAATCTATAGGTTGGTGCGGTCGGGGGAGTTGCCAGCCGTAAGACTCGGCAAGCTATATCGTGTGTCGCGTGAGGACCTTGACGCCTATTTGGCGAAGAGCAAGAGTATGACGGCGCAAGGCGGGACATGTAGTGTTTGCGGAACATTCTATAGGACGCATGATTCGCTCAAGAACTTATGTATGGCGGATGGTTGCACTGAGCCGATATGCTTTGACTGCTGGACGCGGCTTGGCATAAGGAAGTGCAAGAAGCATGATGAAGGCAAGTGATTTCTAAAATCAAACAAAGAAAGGATGCGGGAAATGGGAATCTTCTCTGATGTATGTGAGTGCGGAAACCGCGTAAGCAAGCGCGCGCGCTTCTGCAATGCCTGCGGCAAGCCTGCTCCCGGTGGCTGGTGGAAGTGCCCTGCATGCGGGAAATGGGTCGCCAACGACGCTCATTACTGTTCTCACTGCAATACGCCGCTCTATCCAGAAGACAGAGTTAACATTGCGGGCGGAGTGTGGCAGAAGCAGCCTGTCTATTACGCGCAGCGTTTCGAGGCCGGCGACATCAAGCGCGAACTTGTAAAGAACCTTCAGGTGCAGGAGGGAACCGCGGCGATCCTGATGGATGCCGGCGAGGTCAACGCGGTGCTTGACGCTGGTTCGCATGACCTTGATTCGCTAATGAGGCGGGTCAACTGGTTCGGCAATCCGCCGCCGCGCAGCGTGGTGCTTATCGACGTCGGAGAAGTCGTTTTGCCGATTCACATAGAAGGGCTTCGCACGGCGGAGCACTTCCCCCTTGAGTTCTACGGCGAGGTCATCCTTAAGTTCAGGGGCGGCAAGGATGCCGCGCGCGCTTTTGTCGCAAACATCCTGAAGGGTGAGCGCGAATGTACATTTGACGTGATTGCAAGGCGGCTTGAGCCGGTGCTGCGCGGCCCGGTTGACGAGATGTGCACGGTATCGACGCTTGACGATCTCGTCCGCGACCCTGAAAGGCGCATCCGCCTTCAGGAGCGCATGGACTCCCGCATCAAGGAGGACCTAGACGCCTGTGGCGTGGACATAGTGCGCGTGTCGTCCGCCGAGTTCACCGGCGACGAGTACGAGGCGTACGCCGAGAAGCTCGGGCAGGTAGATCAGGAGCGTCGTGATGTTGAATACCGCGCCGCGCTCCGCCGCATGGCCGACGGCGAGGAGATGTCAAGATACAAGGACGCCGACCAGCTTCGCAACTACAAGGAGACAATCGACCACGAATACCGGGTGTCGCACGAGACGCGTGAGCGTGAATTCGCCTTGCTGAAGCGCGAATGGGCGCACGACGACATCAAGTACCAATGGCTGCTCGAGCTTGAGGCGAAGGAGCATCAGCACAAGCTGGATAATGTCGAACAGTCCCATCAGCACGCGATGGAAGACCGTCAGGTCGACCATGACATCGCGAACAATGTCAAGATGGACGATTATGCCCGTGGCAAGAAGGTGGCGGACGCGCAGTCGGATGTCGCGGCCCAGGACATCCATTCGCAGCAGGACATAAAGGACGCTCATGGCTGGCTTGGCGTCAAGGCGAAGAAGCAGGAGCTTCGGCAGCAGGACAAGGCCGCTGATGCGGCGCGTCGGAGCGGCATGGAAATCGAACAGTTGCTGGCGGACATCGACGATCCCGACCAGCGCGAGCAGATGTTGAAGCTGTACCAGATGAAGCTACATGCCGGCATGACGCCGCAGCAGATACTCGCCACGATGGGCAAGGCCGACCACAACGACGAGTTCCTGCAGAAGATGGGTGAACTATACAGAGAGAACGCCCAGCGCGCCGACAAGAACTTCTCGCGTGTCGTTGACCCGCTCCGCGTCGGTGTTGGCGGCAACATATACCGCGAGGACGCCAACTTCGCCCAGGAAAGCAAGAACCAGCCCAATTTCAAGCCGTGAAGGTGACATGTCCAACGTGCGGGCGTCAGACCTCTGATGGCCGGTTCTGTGAACGATGCGGGGCACCGTTGCCCGGCGATTCTACGCCGACAATCAAGTGTGCGCCGGTGCGTCCGCAGATGAAACTTGCGTCGCAGCCCGCATCTGCATTGCCCCAGATGTGGCCGCAGGAAAGCATTGCGGCCCCTGCCGCGGGGCCAGGGGGCGAGCCGTCGCTGGAAATAGACTCCCTTTGCGTCCTTTTTGAGGGTTTGCCGGGATTTATCCGCTTCCGCTTCAATTCGGGCGCGATGGTCGAGAATGTGCTGATTTCGCTTGAGAATCCGCTGTCTGGCGTGAAAGGGCAGAGCCGCAGCGTCGCATGCCTGAGGAATAGGCTGGAGATCGCCGTACCAGTCCCTGCTCAGGAGGCTGGCGCATTCGTTTGGTATGTGACGGTCTCCTATGAGGCGACCGGGAGGAAGCGCCGGCTTGAGGGCGAGATGCAAATGCTGGTGGTGCGTCCGCGAGAAGCGCAAAAGGCCGCGGAGCAGCTTACCGTCACGATCAACAACACGATCACCAACGGGAACGCCTCCGATGTTCACGTGTCGCAGCGGGCGGTAGAGGAGCTTGCCCAGATGGCGCAGTCGGAGAACCCGTTCGAGGAGCTGCGCAGAATCGTCCTTGGCCCAGCGCGGGCATGGTCGGCCGTGGCCTTGGACTCCGGTGGCGGCCTGCCGACATTACCCGTGCAGCCGCCATCCTCGATTCGCGAGAGCATCACTCTCGACCTCGGCATGGCCAAGGTGTCATTTTTCGCAGGGCGTACCGTCAGGCTGGGGCGCAGGCGCGAGATGAACGACATAGCGTTGCGTCCGCCGGAAGGCACGCCGGACGACAGGTACAGGGCCATAAGCAGGGCGCAGTGCCACTTCGGACACAGGGGTGACAGGATTGTCATCTACGACGGGCAGCTTGACGAATCGCGCGTCATTCGCCCGTCGTCGTATGGAACGTACTGGAACGACGAGCGGATTGCCGGCGAGAAGTCACTTGCTGCGGGTGATTCGGGGGTGTTGTCGTTCTCCGGCTCCGCCTCGTCTGGCGCAATGGCCATGGAAGCAAAGGCCTGCTTCCCTATCCGTGCCTGCGCAACCTGCCCGCATGCAAGCCGCACCTGGTGCGGAGACGGACGGCGACCTGCGTTGATGCTGACGCGCCGCGACGGCGTCCGCGAACGCTTTGTCATGCTTTGGAGCTGCTTCCCACTTGAGGAGGCAGATCCGTCGTTTGAGGGCGTGGTCATATTTCGAAAGGACGGCGCATTTGCATGGCGGCGCGGACGTCGTTGCGGATGGCTAGTGCCTGGCGAGGCGCTTAATACTGATTTTGGTCAAGTAAACGTAAGCTGAAAGGAGCAAAACATGGGATTCCTGTTTTTCAAGACGCAGAAGGAGAAGGCGCGTGCAGAGCGCCGTGAGAAACGCCATGCGCTGCGGGCGGCAGAAGGCGCGGTCGACGAGGTGACCGCGCGCATAAAGCGCATGGAGAAGGAGGCTGATGCGGAGTGGGAGCGCGCCCGGGAGGCGGCGAAGGAGGGGAAGCAGGCGGCAGCGCAGCGTGCGCTCACGAGCTACCGCGCCGCGCAGGTCCTGGTCACCAAGCTGGAGCAGAAGAAATGGGTCTTCAAGCAGGTGCTGATGAAACTCGAGACGGCCGGTACGGACGCAGAATTCGCAAAGGCCCTCGGCATGGTCAACAAGGTCACGAACATCAACGTCGACATGGTCGAGGACGTTTTCGACGAGGCTGGCGACCTCCTTGCCGAGGCCGGCGACACCGACAAGTTCTGGGCGCAGATGTACGGCAAGGAAGTGGAGGGGACCAAGGGTGCGCTGCAGGACCACATCCCGTCTATGGAAGACCTCGAAAAGACGCTACAGGAGGAAGTCGCCGGAAAGATATCCTCCGGCATGTCCCCTGAAGCGCTGGAGAAGGAACTTTAGCCGCAGATCGCCGCAACGGCAACGGACTGCTGTACGATAGGCGATGCGGTGACTGTGCTGGACGGCGAATGGAGGCGACAATGCAATCGATGACCGATAAAAAACGAGAATGCGAGGCAGCTTGCGCGGCGGCGGTGAAGTCGAGAAACTTCACCGAGGCGGCGAAGGCCGCTTCTGGCGCCGCAGACTGCGCCGAAATCCTCGCGGCGCGCACTACCGGCATCGTCTCGGAGGCGTACTCAAAGGAAGTCGTGTCGTGGCGTCAGCTTGCGAAGAAGCTCGAAGGCCGCAGGAACGGATTTGGTGGTTCAAGGGGCGCACACCCTGCCGACAACGGGGAGGACTCGTCCGCGCCTGACGGCGGCGAGTGGCTTGTAGCCGAGAAGCCGAACATCACGTTTGACGACATCGCCGGAATGGAGGACGCGAAGCGCATCATAAACGAAATGGTGCTCTACCCGATGCAGTCGCCGGAGAAGGCCCGCGCACTCGGGCTCAATCCCGGCGGCGGAGTTCTCCTCTTCGGCCCGCCCGGAACGGGAAAGACGATGCTCGGCAAGGCGATTGCCGGTGCGCTCGACGCTCCGTTCTACTATGCGTCCGGGGCGGATTTGCGCTCAAAGTGGTACGGTGAATCGGAGCAGCGTCTATCGCAGCTTCTGAACGCTGCGAAGTCGCAGCCGGTCGCAGTCGTGTTCCTGGATGAGGTAGAGTCGCTCCTGCCTAAGCGCAGCGAGGAGTCGCACGCCGCGGACAATCGCGTCGTGACGCAGTTTTTGTCCGATCTCGGCGGCTTCAAGGACTCGAAGAACCTTCTGCTCGTCCTCGGCGCGACGAACAAGCCGTGGGCGATTGACGAGGCCGTGTTCCGCACGGGACGCTTCGACGAGAAGGTTTACATCGGCCCGCCCGACCTCCCGGCAAGAGAGAAGATACTCGAACTCAACCTCAAGGGCGCACACGTCACCGAGGGGCTTGATTTCCATGCCATCGCCGAGGGGATGGACGGTGCGTCCGGGTCTGACGTCGCCGCCGTCGTCTCGGCTGCAAAGCGGTCCGCGCTGGGCCGCGCCATCCGCGAGGACGCCGATCCTGTGCTGACCGCCGAGGACTTTGCGGACGCGCGCGAGCGCATCCCCCTCAGTATCACGCCTGAAATACTCGCACCATACAAGAAGTTCATGGAGGAGAGGTTTTGAGCGAGAAGTGCTGCATCTGCGGCAGGGAGCTGCCGAACCGCTGGGCTGTCGCGAAACGCGAGAGCGCCGGCGGCGTCGAGCGCTACTACTGCGCCTTGCACGCCGGAGGTGGGTTTAAGAGGGAAGCTGCCACGAAAGGAAAAGGAGGGCCAATGGGAGAAGACAAATCTGCTGTTCCTGAAGCCAAGGAGCAGGAAATCGTAAAAGCCGCGTCCGGCGAGTACGCACGGAAGGCGTGGTCCGAATGCGCGACCCTGGCCGGAAGGCTCGGTGGAGGGGTTAAGGCGCTATGGGCCAAGATACACCCAGACCGTTCGCCTGCGGCGATGCTGGCGACGCTCAACGAGAGTCTGGAGAGAAACCAGAGCCGTCTTCGCGAGATGAAGCCTGAGCTGGATCGCATCTATCGCGAAATTGTCGCCAAGAAGAAGGACTACCAGTCCGCGGCGCCAGTCAGGCAGAGGCTTCTCAAGGTAGAGCTCCAGACGCTCATGGCCAAATACAAGGGGCTTGAGCGCGAGTTCTCCATCCTGTGCGAAAACGAGCGCTCTATCGAAACGGTGAAGGGGCGCTTCCTGGAGGTGCTGGCCTACGGCCTTCGCGGAAAACTGGACGCGAACATGGTAGACCGCCTTGCGGACAGCGTAGACAACAAGTCGGAGGAGGCCGAGGACGTCCAAGACGCACTTGGAGACCTTGAACGCGCCGGCAGGCGCACGGACCGCAGTTCGGACGACTTTGACGCGGAGCTTGCAGGCTTCGACGGAGAACTCGGAATTTCCAGTGCCTACAACGGCATTGGCGACGATGCAATCAATGAAACGGAGGACAAAAATGAAGAAACTGATAAAGACATTGCTGGTCGCCACGGCGACGGCGTTGTCGCTTGACGCGGCGGCAGGCGAACGGGAAGTCTCGTACGCCATAGAAGACGCGGCCTTTCAGGCGGCGATGAGGATGGACGCCGATGCGAGGGTCGCGAAGTCAGTCACGCGCGTCGCGCTGGTGAAGCTGTGGCTCCCGCCGCCAGGTTCGTCGGCGTCGCTAGGCGGATGCGACACGGCTGTCTTGGAGTCTGCCCTCGGCGCGGTCCCCTGCAGATTCGACTTCGTGTTGCATGAGAGCAGATCCGAGCAGTGGACGCTGATCGACCAGGTTTTCGACCAGGCTGCAGACTTCGACAGCTACGATCCTGCGACGCATCCCGAACTGAACAAGCTTCAGCTCTGCGATGCATTGCTGCTTGCCAAGGCGGTTGACGTCACAGAGAGCAAGGATGGCACTAAGACGTCCGTTCGCATTGCATTCAAGCTGATCGAGGTCAAGACTGCGAGGCAGACGTGGAGCGCGGTAGTGGAAGGCCAGTACACCGATGCCGGCCCAGACAACCAGGCGCTCAACATCTTCGCCCGCAGGGCGATGGAGCTGGCCGCGGCGGATGCGGTCGAGAAGCTGCCCGCGTCGCTCGACGGCTACGGAGTCTTCATCCTCCCGATTGAAGGTGTTGGCGGGCGTGCCATGACGCAGGTGTTCCTGAATGCGCTGACTGACGCTGGAAGGCAGGACAAAATTCGCATTTACGATCTTCCTAACGGTTCGGCTTCCGATCGGATGCTTGCTAGGTTCCTGCGGGAGCGCGCAGGCGCGGGACAGGCCGTCGATTCGTCCATACTCCGCAAGATCGAGGCCAAGTCCGGCGGACAGGCCCAGAGCGGCAAATTGGCGATTCTCACCGGAATGGTGACGACAGGGCGCATTTTCCCCGAAACGGCGGTTGACCCTACGGGACTTCCCGTGGACATACTCACGGGGTCATTCGCGGCCGATCCGGTGACTGGCAAGCGAAAGGAAACGTCCAGCCGCGCAAACCCGACGCTTTTCGAGATCGTAGCCGATCTCAAGTTCCGCGACATCAACGACAATTTCCGCGTGGTCGCCGCAATTTCGGCAAACGGCGCCTACCGTCATGACGTCGGGGGGGATGTCGTGGAACAGCTGCGGTCGTTCATGACCGTGCGCAACATCATCGTCGCGGTTGTCATTCTGTTCCTGATATGGTTTATCGGAAAGTTCTGCCTGCGGGTACGCTAAAAATGAAAGGAAAGACCGAAATGAAGAAATTTGCTCTAATCGCGGCCGTGGCTTCTGCGCTGTCGGGCTGCGTCAGCTACGTGTCGGACGAAGAGGTCAAGCCGTACAGCATAAGCGACGTGAAGTCGGCGCCGGCGACGGATCGGCCATACGTTGAGGGCGCTACGCTGCGCCCGCTCCGCGTGCTGGTGTCGATGGACGGCGGCAAGGACGAGGGAGCTCCGGCGTTCCAGCTGAGCGGATATCTCCAGTCGCATCTTGAGGGCGAGCTCGCGAAGCGCGGCTACAGGGTTGTCTACGACCGCCCGAGCGAAATCCTGATATCGACATGCGGCCTTGTCTCCTGCCAGCTGCTGAACCAGCGCGGCAGCCGCGTCGTCTACAAGGGAGACGTCGACCTGCAAGTCACCCGCGAAGCGTTCGTCAACAAGATGAAGGGCGAGCAGATGAAGGATGTCGTAGCCCGGCGCAGGTTCGACATGAAGGGCCGCGAGTCCCGCGGACGCCCGGACGTCTCTGACGGCATAAAGTCCGTGGCTGATGAAATCGCACCCGAGCTGTCGAAATGGGCTGCGGAGAGCGTGACCCGCGTTGCAGGCGCGCTCGAGCGCTGCGAGTTCACCGTCTGCAACGGGTGGAACTACAGAGGAGAGGAAGAGTATCCTTCGCGCTTCGTCCGCACGGTCAACGCAATACGCGGCGTCTACGACTGCCGTGTAATACAGACGGACAACGTCCGGCGTTCCATCCGGGTGGAAGTCATCTACGAGCGGGATATGTTCCCCGAGGGCTTCGTCAATTCACTGTACACTGTGCGTGAACTCGACCTGTATCGTTGAACAATCTAAAGAGAGAGGAGATCGGAAATGAAGAGAATTGCCATTGCCGGAACGATTGCTGTGCTGTTCGCCGTCACGACCTTCGCCCAAGGCCACGGTCGCAAGGTGTTCAAGCCTGGCGAGTCGACAGGTCCTGAGCCAGGGCGCGTCGAGCGCGGCCAGTACGACCGCTCCGAGAGAATCGACCGCGACGACTACGACCGCACGCCTGGGGGCGGGCACATCAGCATGACGCCTGTCGCCCTTACGCTGTTCGACTGGGGAATGCCGTATGGGCGCAACTGGGCGATATGCGGGCTTCGCGTGAACATAGGCTTCCCTGGAGTGTCCCACCAGTACGAGTCGGTCTACGGTGTCGACATCGGCTTTTCGGGCGAGACGTTCGGGGAGTCCGGCGGCATCATGGCTAACGTGTTCAACAACACGGCACGCGACATGTACGGCGTTGCTGTCGCCGGGCTGTGGAACCGTGCGCTCGGCAAGGATTCCGTAGCATTGCAGGTGGCTCCGATATTCAATTCCGCGGAAGGGCTCGACGGCGTCCAGATCGGACTTGTGAACATGGCGCACGAGCTGCACGGCGTCCAGATCGGTGTCTACAACCGTGCCGTGTACGGCGGTGGCGTCCAGATTGGGCTCTGGAACGACAGCGGCAGCGGGACAGGCTCTCCCGTCATAGGAATCGTCTATTAAGGAGGTGTTGCATGTCGGTCAGGCAAGATGCATTGAAACGGCAGTACGAGACGCGTGCTGCGGAGGGGGCCGACCCTGCCCGCGCCCCGCGCGGATTGGACGGCAACGGGCGCTCGATCAGGAGGGTCCCCCTCCGCAACATCCTCTGGCGGTGGTTCTGGCTTTTGTTTCTGCTTTCCCTCCTCGGAGGGTTCCTGTACGGACGCAAGTCGATTGCGCAGTGGTACGCTTCGCACTTCGAGCGCGACGGGGACGTCACGGCATTGGGGAGAGTCCTCGGCACGGAGCAACTGCATGCAGACGCCGCCGAGAGGAACACGCTTCATGGTGCAGTGCCCGCCGGAGAGTCTTCGACGGCGAACGTCGCCGAGATCATTGCGTATCTCACCCCGTCTGCGGCGGAAATGGACCAGCTCTACAGCTACGTTGTGAATGCGCCTTTCGTTGCGGAGAACCTGCAGTACCGCAACAGGCTGAAGGACATTCCTTTCATCTACATCGCAACGAATGACACCGTCAACGCCGCCGCAGGGCGGCGTGTCGTTGAGAGTGAAGAGGGAAAGGGCCTGGCGTTCAACACAGTGTTCTTCGGTGGCGCGGCCAGATATGCCCGACTTGTAGGGCTTGCGGCGGCCTTGCAGGACGCAGGGCACAAGGACATGCTCAAGAAGTTCGTCGCGGCGATGCCTCGCTCCTTTTGCGCGCGTTGCAAGACGGAGGACTGCGTGCGCTTTGTCGCCGAGAACGGCCTTTGCGAGGCGATTGCCGACGAGAAGATTCGCCAGAAGGCCATGTCATACTCGTCCGGAACCATCGTGAGCGTGCTTGCACACGAGTGTGGGCACCATGCGCTCGGGCACCTGCTGGCCTTCCCGGAGAAGCAGAACTTGGAGATCGACCGCAACCAGGAGCGTGAAGCCGATTCCTTCGCTTCGTCCGTCATAAGCGCCAGCCCGTTTGGCGAGTACATATTTGCTGGTACGCTTTTCTGGCACTACGCGATGGCGATGCAGGCGGATGGCGATTCTGACGCTGCGAACAGCCATCCTCTTTCCAAGGAGCGGTTCGAGAATTTCGTGCGCGCCAACTCAGAGAAGGCGGCGGCGATGGGGATAACGCTAAAAAGGTAGTGCCGGAGCGACCTATTGCAGGTTGTGCGACTTTGCCCGGAATCTAGAGGAGGATATGCCTTATGACGCGAATCGAAGAGTTTAGACAGCAGATGGCGACTCGTATGGAGGCGTTGCGCGCCGGCGGAATGGACGCCGGAGGGCAGGTTGCCCGCACCGCTGCGTCGAGGGAGAGCGCAGCGGCACAGGCTGCGGCGTATCTTACTCCGACGCAAGAGGAGTTCCTGCAGTGGTGGGACGCTGTCCGCGGCTCGATGCACGTCCGGATGAACGCGAGCTACAATGCCTCCGCTTCCAAGGTGAAGCTCCAGTACCTGAGCGACAACGACCAGATCAATGCGTTTGCTGCGCGGGACCAGGATGGAGATGGCTACTTGATAGCCTTCTACGGCGGGGCGGTGCGTTTTTCCCGGCTTGCGTCCCTTGCAGTCGCGGTGGACATGTGCGGACGGCCTGGCACGGCCTCGCGCTTTGCGAAGACAATCGACACAGGAGGCATTATGTCGCGCAAGATGGCGATGGACATCATGTCGGACTGCGGACTTGACGAGGCGTTCTCGCTTCCGGGCGTGCAGACGAAAGCGCAGGCGGTTTCCGCCGGCATGATCATCGGCGTGTTGGCGCACGAGATGGGGCATGTCTGCCTTGGGCACGTGATGGGTCCGAACTACTATGGGATGAACCAGGAGATCGGGCGAAACCACGAACGGGAGGCTGATTCGTTCGCATCGTCCATTACCGCGGCCACGCCTTTTGGCGAATACGTGTACGAAGGTACGTTGTTCTGGCACTATGTGCTGGCGCAGCAGCAGGGGAACGAAGCCGTGGAGTCCACGCATCCCCTTGAGCGTGAACGTCTTGAGAACCTCATCCGGGCTAATTCGTCCAAGGCTTCTGCCCTTGGCATAGGGGTGCCGCGCTAGAGGCTTGGAAAGGGGGCCGCAGATATGGAACGTGAAGACGCAAAGGACCTGACACTGTCGATTCTTGTTGTCGTAGCTGCGCTCGTAGCAGTCGACTGCATCTGGCTGCACTGCAAATGCGCAAGGCTCGCCGACGATTTAGCCGCGCTTGAAAAGTGTGTTGTCCAGGCAGATGTGCAGGAGCAATCTTTCGGCGAACGGGCGATGGACGCGTACAACAAGGTGAAGGCTGCGGCCGCAGCAGGATACAATGCGGCGAAAGAGGAACTGGGCAAGTAGCAAGATGGCCTACAGCACCATAAACAACGACGTTACTATGGCGGGGGGCGAGGGGACGCTCCTTGCGAACCGGTATCGCGTTGTCCGCCAGCTCGGCCAGGGCGGGATGGGGTGCGTGTGGCTTGCCGAAGATACGCAGCTCGACAACAAGCTGTTCGCCATAAAGATGCTGCCGAGCATACTCGTTAGCAACAAGCGAGCGTACCGGCAGCTGAAGGACGAGGCGCTTGTCGCGATGCAGCTGGTGCATCCCAGCATCGTGCAGATTCGCGCTTTCGAGGAGAACGGCGGGAACCCGTTCCTCGTGATGGACTACATTGACGGGCAGACGCTTGACGACTATCTTGCGGAGAAGGGCAAGCTGAGCGAAGAAGAGGCCATAAAGTTGCTGAAGCCAATTGCCGTCGCACTCGACTATGCGCATACGAAGGGCGTGGTGCACCGCGACGTGAAGCCCGGCAACGTCATGATTGCCAATGACGGGACACCCTACATCCTCGACTTCGGAATAGCCCGCGAGATTCAGGAGACGATGACGCGGGTAACTGGCAAGATGTCGAGCGGAACTCTGCTATACATGTCGCCGGAGCAACTTAACGGAGATGCGCCGACGAAAGAGCAGGACATATATTCGTTCGCGGCAATGGCGTACGAGTGCTTGAAGGGCGAGCCGCCGTTCACCCGTGGTGCGATAGAAGACCAGATAAAGAATAAGATGCCTGCGCCTCTGCCGGAAGGCGCTTGCGCGGCGTTGATCATGTCTGGCCTCGCCAAGAATCAGGAGGAGCGGCCTGCAACATGCGCGGCGGTGTTGAGTAGTGGTGGCTTGGATTTGCGGCGGAGAGCGACAACGGCAACAAGCGTGCGAATGGACGAGCCTCGGAACGCGAGATCAACGAGGAATACTTTCGCCCGAAAAGAATACAAAGGCGGCGGAATCGTTTTAACGTTGATTGGACTCCTTGTTGTGCTCATGGGTGGAGTATGGTGGGGCTTGACGAAACATGATGGGGATTCTGAAAGGAGCGACTCTCTGGTAATAGAGAAGAAGGCCAATAATCGGAATGGCAATACGCATACAGGGATTGACGCTGTCGCAGATGCAGAGAAGGCGGCTTCCAAGGTGTCTGCAAAGAAGACCTCAACCAATGCTCTGTCGGAAGCTAACGCGCTGCCACAAAAAGAAGTTGCCGAGCGCACGCCAATTATAAATGAAAAAGCGCATAATGAGGCGCCTGCCGAAGAAAGCGGTGAAAGGCACAGTCAAGCGATTGATGATGTGTTTGCTGAGATGGGAAAGCAACTGACGGGGGATTCGCCACCAGCCTTACCACCTGTCGATGTTAAAGTGAATGTGTCAATAAGCAAAAGTGCTTTTCTGGTTGACGAGAATGTTGATTTGGTCCTTGAGCTAGACGCAGCGGAAACAACAAAGTTTCAGCAGATTATTATTGCACCAACTTCGTTGTCTACAAATGACATGGTAGTGTGCGGGGAGAAGAGTGAGCTGTTGCCAGATTTGGCATCATCCAATCCGTCAAATGTCATACGACGCATCAAAGTCCCGATACAGTTTAATCGGCCGTTCCGCGGAGACATTGTCTTCACGGTCAACGGTATGGCGCAATGTCGTGTTGATGCTGTCATGTGGGGTAGGTCATTCAGCACCAACGCTACTCTAATCGGCGTTGAAATTCGTCCTAAACCATCAAAGGATGGGCTTGTTGACGCGCTTGCAAATAGCAAGCCTGAGACCAATGTAACGGCACGCCAGCCATTAGTCGGCAGATGGGAAGGCAAAAGAACGACGCAGGTGGATAGTTATGGTAAAAAGTTTGTGGGAATTAGTAAGTTAGATTATGAGTTCTTTTTGGACGGGACATTTAAATACTCTGAAGAATTAAGTTCTGGAAGCACTTGTATAAAACGAAAAGGCTCATGGACATTGAATGACTCCGGAGACGCATTGTCCTTGAGACAAACAGAATTCAGCGTAAATGGTTTAGCCGTTCCCAATCAGTCCCTTACCAGTAGCTATAAGATTCGATGGACGGATAAAGACACTTTAGAATTGAGGTGTATTAATGAGCCGTGCTCTGAAGTGGACATAGGTAACGGCGTGACAAAGACAGTTTTTGATGATGACAATGGTAACTCCCATGTAATTATAAAAGGTAAAAAAATACTTTGGTCGCAATCCAAGCAAGAGATTATTACATCGCCAGATTTACTCAAGCGAGCCCGGTAAGTCCGGATACTTGCCGGCGCTATTGACAAAAGGCAATTAAACAATATATAATGCTCGCATGAAGACCATGTTGGACATACCGGATGCACTTTACCGCGAGTTTAAGGCGAAGACGGCGACAACCGGAGAGAAGATGCGCAACACCGTCAAATGTTTTGAGCTTTGGGAAATTCTAGATCCTCAATCGGAAAAGCAACAGACGTATTGACCTACAACACCATCAGTGATGTTGCAACGATGGCGGGGGCCGAGGAGACGCTCCTCGAGGGACGATAGCAGAAAAGGAGAAAAAACAATGAAAAAGCTCATGATGACAATGGCAATCGCCGTAGCAGTTTGCGGATGTATTTCCAGCCAGCCGATTCCAAAGGGAATCGACTCCCTTACCGCCGAGGATATCGGTATGTTGGTCGGCGGCGCCATGGACAAGATATGCAGGGGTGTCAACGGAGGAAGGATAGCTAGAAAGTCGCCCAACACCCGCATCGTTGCGAAGATTCAGCCGTTCGAGGTGCAGAATCTGCCGAATGACGTGCGGGCGAAGGAGGTTGTCTCGGAACTTGAAAAGCGCTTGTGCAAGGAGATGGCCGCCGGGGGCTGGTTCTTCTTTCCCGATGCCTCTGGCGGAGCTGCTTCAGGAGCCACGCTGCAGCCGGATTGCATCCTAAAGGGAACGCTCTCCTGCAAGATCAATGAGAATGGAGGTTTTACAACCTCCGAGTTCATGTTGAAGTTGGCCATAGTCGACGTTCGCACAGGCATTGTGCCCTGGGAAGGGAAAGTGTTTCTAGCCAAGAGGAGTGAATGAAGATCGGCACCATAGCGGCTTGCACATCTGCGTAGGTGCGCGAGCGGAATTCCGCATTGCGCATATTGTGCGGAATTGGTATAATGTCGGCGAAAGTTGAGGAAGCTTTGTAAGTCATCAACTGCGGAAATGGCAGACAACACCATAAACGACGCTGGGACGATGAGGCCTGGCGGCGGAGCCGCTCTTGGGCGAATCGACAAGTACGAGCTTGTGCGCGAGCTTGGCGAGGGCGGCTTTGGAGCCGTGTATCTTGCCAAGGATGCCGTGGCTAAGACGGACGTCGCAATCAAGGGCCTGCCGCCTGAGGTTAAGCACAATAACGCCGAGCTTGAAGGCATCCGCGCCAACTTTGCACTCGTGAAACGCCTCCGCCACCCGAACATCGTTGCCGTAACCGACCTCCACCTTGCGCAGTCCGTGAGCTATGCCTCTAAGGAAGTAGAGGCGAAGTTGCGCGTCTTTCCACAGGACACGATGGTAGTCATGGACTATGCTCCGGGTGTGACTCTCGCAAAGTGGCGCAAGCAGTTCCCCGACGGCAAGGTGCCTCTCGACAGCGCAGTCTCTGTAGTCCGTCAGGTCGCGTCGGCACTTGACTATGCGCATGTGCAGAAGGTTCTCCACCGAGACGTCAAGCCCGCTAACATCATGGTTGAGACGGGGAATGACGGCAGCCTTACGGCGCGAGTCCTCGACTTTGGCCTTGCGGCGGAGATTCGCTCGTCTATGGGCCGCGTCTCGCGCGAGATACGCGACACTTCCGGTACGCGCCCGTACATGGCGCCTGAGCAGTGGCTTGGCAAAAAGCAAGGGCCGACGACGGACCAGTACGCGCTGGCGGTCATCTTCTATGAACTCGTCGTCGGCGAGGTTCCGTTCGCCTCGGTGTTCGACTGCGGCGACCCTGCGGTGATGCGCCTTGCCGTGACGACGGACGAGCCCGCCATTCCGGCAAATCTTCCGAAGAGTGTGCGCCGAGCGCTTGCCGTCGCGCTCGCCAAGAAGCCGGAGGAGCGCTTTGCTACATGTGGAGATTTCGTCACGGCGTTGGAGGGAAAGGCGAAGGTCTCGCGCAGAGGCGCAGAGGCGCGGAGAGGTGGTGGGCGGGGCGCGCTTGTCGCTGCCGTGCTGCTTGGCACGATCGCTTGCGGAGCTTGGTGGTGGATGAGCGGGCGGGAAGGGATGAAACCGACACTGCCAACGGGCTTGGCCGCAAGAGCGCCGTCGGCTGGTGTCGACCCTGTTCCAGATGTCCCTTCGGACCCTTCTTCTGATGAGAGGCGCACACCCTCGTCCGCTGTCATGGACACTCCACCTAACGCAGATGGAGACGGCGACGCAGCCGTCGGGGGGAGTGTGGTGCCCGACCCTGCCAAGGATCGCGAGCGCCTTGGCGAACTGCGAAACAACATCTTCTGGAAGAAGCGCGCCGTCGAACAGCGAAAAGGCGAATTGGACAAATACCGCCAGGATGACGACGGTCTTTCCGGGCGCATAGCCAATGCGGACGAGCTTTTCGGGAAGATTGCGCGTGTAGAAGCCTCCGAGAGCGTTGCCGAAACGGAAAAAGCCTATTTGAAGCTGCGGGACGACGCCGACGCACTCGACAGGGAACTCGCATGGCTTGCGGACAACAGGGCGATACGAGACGAGACTCGGAAACTTGCCGGCGAACTTGCCGCGCTTGATGGCGAACTCGTCCGTTTTAACGCAAAGGACCTTGCCTATCCCGCTTATGCCCAAGGTACGGGTGACCGACGCCAAGGCAAAACTGCATTCGATAAGGGAGACTTCAAGACGGCAAAGAGCAAGTATGGATCAGCCAAAGACGCTCTTCTAAAGGCGATTGACAATTCCCGTAAGGCGCTGGTGGACAATACGCTTTCCAACGCGAATCAAGAATACGCCGACTCTCATTGGGAAAAGTGCATCGCCGAGTGCGACAAGGTGCTCGGCTGGGACGCCGACAACGCCAGGGCAAAGGAGCTGAAGGCGGAAGCCGAGAGCCATCTTGTGCCGACGGCGGTGTTGAACGTCCTTGTAGACGGAGTGCCGCTCGCCGACGGCGAGCGGGTGAAGATCGGCAATGCCACCTGGATCACTCCTGTCGTGTGGGGAAAAGGCAGCATAAAGGAGGGCGGCACATACGGTGGAGAAGTGGAATACACGCGCAACGGCAAAAGGTTCATCGGCACGATGGAGAACTTCACCGTCAACTGGCGTGGCCCTAGACCAATTACCATTGCACTTGCGGAATACGTCGGTCCAAAGCATGGTGCCCAGAAAACTCTGACTCTTCCAGGCGGGGCGACGATGGAGATGATCTATGTTGAGCCTGGTTCGTTCATGATGGGGAGCCCGATATCTGAGGAAGGACGTCTTGATAACGAGGCACAGCATCAAGTGACGCTGACGAAAGGTTTTTGGCTCGGAAAGTACGAGGTGACGCAGAAGCAGTGGCAGAGCGTCATGGGCGACAATCCTTCGAGGTTCAAGAGTCCCGACCGTCCTGTGGAGAATGTTTCGTGGGAAGATTGCCAGAAGTTCATCGCCAAGGTAGACGCGGAGGCCCGGCGTCAGCTTGGCGGAGGGGCGCGTCTGCCGACGGAGGCGGAGTGGGAATACGCATGCCGCGCAGGTGCGGACACCTCGCTTCCGAACGGCGAAAATCTTGTCGTTCTCGGTGACCGCAATGGTCGGGGGCTCAATTCCATAGCGTGGTATGGTGGGAATTCGTGTGTGGATTTCGAGTTGTCAAACGGCTATGATTGCTCTGATTGGAAGGAGAAGGAGTTTGCGGGATCGAAGGCCGGGACGCATAACGTAGGGAAGAAAGCGGCTAACAATTGGGGCTTCCATGACATGATTGGCAATGTCTATGAGTGGTGCAGCGACTGGTATGGCGAGAATTACTACAAGAGCAGTCCTTCGGCTGACCCGCAAGGTCCAGCATCGGGTGTTTACCGTGTCTTGCGCGGCGGCAGCTGGAACGACTTCGCGCGTCTCTGCCGCTCCGCGAACCGCGTCAGGTACCAGCCCGGCTACCGCAACAGGATCTTCGGCTTCCGCCTTTGTTGCTCCGAAGGACCGCGCAAATGAGCGGAGGCAGAGAGCGAGCGGCGGAGCAGGGCGGCCCAGGCGGAGCGGGCCGCCGCGACGACGCGAGCGCGGCGGTTGGGCCTGCCGCGCATATGTGCGGGGAAAGGGCGCAAATGTGGATTCTGGGTGAATTCAGGGGAGGGACCCTGTTTAAGTGGGTGGTTAGGCCGCATTCCCCTGTCTTTTCTGCACTTATCTAGAGGGAAGGTTGCAAGCCTAAGGGAGGGGGTTGGACGCCTAGCAGGGGCAGTGGGAAGTCTACCGCGCTTAACTGGGAAGTCTACCGCGGTAAACTTCTTAATTAACCGCGGTAGACTTCTCAGGCGTCCTAGGGCTATGGGAGAACGGTGCCCAAAGGCGCGGAACAAAGGCGCCCTTGCGCGTCAAATCTGCGCCCTTGCGCGTCTGCCACGCACCTCGGCGCGTCGTAAACGCGCACCGCCGCGTCTGCAAAGACAGTAGACGCGCCCTTGCGCGTTTTAGCCGTGCTTGAACCACATGGCCTTCCTCTCTTCTTTTTTGCTGACCCGTTAGATATTATCATTCTATTTTAAAGTGTCGTATTGCGCGGAGTGCGCAGAATTGCTATAATACCGACGAATGCTGAGGGATACCAAATTGTTCGGCAGTGTTGCAAGTGACGTACAACACCATAAATGACGACGTTACAATGGTGGGAAGTGAAAGGGCACTTCTCGCCAATCGGTATCGCGTGGTGCGTCAGCTCGGGCAGGGAGGAATGGGGTCGGTCTGGCTCGCAGAGGATACGCAGCTAGACAACAAGCAGTTCGCAATCAAGATGCTACCGAGCATCTTGGTGAGCAACAAGCGCGCGTATCGCCAGCTGAAGGACGAGGCGCTTGTCGCGATGAAGCTGACGCATCCGAACATCGTCACACTCCGCGCTTTCGAGGAGAACAACGGCAATCCCTTCCTCGTCATGGACTACATAGACGGGCAGTCGCTTGACGATTGCCTTGAAGAGTGGGGGACGCTGACTCCTGGGCAGACCGTTACGCTTCTTCGTCCAGTTGCCGCCGCGCTCGACTACGCACACAAGCAGGGTGTCGTCCACCGAGACATAAAGCCCGGGAACATCATGGTGCGCAGGGATGGCGTTCCGTTTGTCCTCGACTTCGGCATCGCCCGCGAGATGCAGGAGACGATGACGCGGGTGACAGGCAAGTTGTCCAGCGGGACGTTGCTTTATATGTCGCCCGAGCAGCTGAATGGCGAGAAGCCAACGCCCGCGCAGGACATATACTCCTTCGCCGCTATGGCGTATGAGTGCATAAAATGCGAGCCTCCTTTTTCGCATGGCCAGATTGAGTTCCAGATAATGAACAAGGACCCAGAGCCGCTTCCGAACAATGATGCGATCTCTGCGTCGATCATGTCCGGCCTCGCGAAAAAACCGGGGAACCGTCCCGCGACATGCGGGGCGGTGTTGAGCGGCGGTGTCTCGGCACTGACGAGGGTGGCGGCGACTCGGCGGTTGAATACTACAGGTGCACAGAAAGCGAGGCTGACGAGTGAGGCCTCTGGGCGTAGGACTGGCGAGGGTGCGGCAGAGGATGGCGTTGTGCGTGGGAAGGGCCTCGCTGTCGTTATAGGTATGGTTATTGTTGTTGGCGGTTTGAGCATGATTGTCAACGGCTTACGTACGGCAGGGAGGAATCGGCCTCCATCTGCAGTATATCCGGCGGCGCAACAAGAACCGAACCACTCTGATTCCATTACCCCTACGCCTTCCATTGCGGAAGTTGATGCGGAAGCCGAGATGTCAGTATCGAGTATATGGCATGAGGCTATGGCGTCAAACGAAAGACTCAAAGAGAGGTCTTGTGACGATGACTTGTCGAGCAGCAGGGAGAAGGATGTGCTGATTAAAGACTTCTCCAATGCTGAGACTTTCTACAATAAAAAGCAGTGGAGCAAGGCGGCTGTTGCCTGTACGAACTTTGTTAATAACTGTAAGAAGTTTATGGAACGCTGCGATGAACGCGAGGAGGCGCAATTCAGCAGGAAAGATGCAGAACGTGACAAAGAGTACGCGAAACAGGTTGAGGCGGAAAAGTATGCCGCTAATCTTTGGCGTGATGCCAAGACTTCTTGGGACTCTGCTATCGACTTGTTCGGACACAGGTCGTTCGTCGAGGCTAAAAGCAAGTTTGATTCTGCCTCTAAGATGTTTAGTACCGCTGCAAGCGAGGCGATTAAGGCGAAACGAGAGAAAACGGCGGCAGAGAACATCCAAGAACAAGCGCAATTAGCTTTAAAGGCGGCTCGCAAATCAGAAGCAGAGAGTTTTGCCGTCCAAGAATGGAATGAGGCCCAGACCAGTTTGAGCACCGGCGACTTCGCATTAAGGTGTGGAGACTACGCTAAGGCTTCATGGAAATTTACCGAGGCAAAAAAGAAGTTTGAAGCGTCGGAGAAAAAAGCAGCAAATGTGGCAGCACACTACGAAAAGCTGTCCAAAATCAAGGTTGGAGCGACGGTGGAGATTGTCACAAAAGCAGATTTAAAGCAGGTGGTTGTTGACGAGAATAGGATGAATCGACTGACAGTGCACTTCAATAAGGGAAGCACGACTGTTTGGGCTGAGTTCCAGTATGACGACATTATAAGTGTTTCGATTATATCGGAGGGGAATGTAGCTGTGGCAAAGCCTCGTGTAGCGAATCGGGGTTTTACAGGCACTGGCGTTAGACCGTCTGCTGAGACTGCGCGGCTAGTTGCCCCTACGCGAATATATGCATTTGAAACGCGGATAGTGCCCTATATTATGGAGAACGGAACGAAAAAGTATGTAGATGCCAGGGTGGATGGCAAACTGTCAGCCGGAATGTCTATGCGCAGAGAAACAAGGAATGGCAGATACGAGATTGTTATAGGGACGAATACCGATCCGCAGGAAATCCTTCGTCCATCACTCTATTATGGACAATATACTGCAAAGATTTGGCTTGATTCTGGGATGTTTGATAAACAGCAGGTCACGGAAATCGAGCTAAAATGACAATGCTTGTCATTCAAGTACATGTTAATATGTAAGATAAGGCATTACAGACATGAAAATTATACAAGTATTCCTTGTTGTTGCAACTACCGCTCTTACGCAAGGGTGCATTTCGTTTGCCATAGGGCCGGAGCGTAGCTTCCCAGACTCGTCCACGAGAAACCAGATTGCGGTACAGTCTTTGATGCGGATTGTCCCTAAAATCACGTTGGTTGGGTATTATTCTTCTGGCCCAACATATAAACTGGAGCTGATAGCCGAGGGCAATTTCATCAAGCATACTGGGCATGTAATGAAAAAAGGCACTCCGTGCCTTTCGGTCGGTCTTTGGCCTGGTTTAGCAGATAGCAACAACAAGGTTGAGTTATTTTTATTTTCCATCCTTGGTGTCTATCCATTATGTGGGGTGCCTACGTTGTGCTCGCTGTTGTTCGAGCCGTTCCGCGATTGCCGCGAAAAACCTAACCAAGGTGTTGGCGATATGGCTGATGTCGGGCTTATCGGGTGCAACAAATACTATCGTGATGTTAGTCGGGATACTGGCGCTAGTTTCGTGACAACTTATACGGAAAGGATTCCCCAATATACTCTTTTTGGTTATGGCGTGACTATAGATGGTGTACGATTTGATGACAGGGATCCAGGAACTGGGTACCAAGGTGTAGTGTATTTCACTTCATCCCGACCGCGGGGTAGCCGTGTGTCTATACGAATTGTGGATCCTCCGGCGTCAAGGAGTGACGGCAATGACGGGTTCGCAGATTTGGAAGGCATGGTGATTCACGCAACTCTTCCGTAACAATAAGCAGTGATAATAAGGAGGAATAATCAATGAAGCACATTCAATACCCGTGCAAATGACCTACAACACCATAAACAACGATATGACGATGGCAGGGGGCGAGGGGACGCTCCTCGCTAATCGGTATCGCATAGTCAAACAGCTCGGGCAGGGTGGGATGGGGTCTGTCTGGCTTGCCGAGGATGCGCAGCTCGACAACAAGCAGTTCGCCATCAAGATGCTGCCGTCGATCCTAGTTAGCAACCAGCGCGCGTACAGGCAGTTGAAGGACGAGGCGCTTGTGGCGATGAAGCTGACGCATCCGAACATCGTCACACTCCGCGCTTTCGAGGAGAACAACGGCAATCCCTTCCTCGTCATGGACTACATAGACGGGCAGTCGCTTGATGACTATCTTGCGGAGAAAGGGAAGTTGGGCGAAGATGAAGTCATAAGAGTTTTGCGTCCCATCGCCGCCGCACTCGACTATGCGCATGGCGAGGGTGTTGTGCATCGCGACGTCAAGCCCGCGAATGTGATGATCCGAAAGGACGGGCATCCGTTCATTCTCGACTTCGGCATCGCCCGGGAGATTCAGGAGACGATGACGCGGGTGACTGGCAAGCTGTCGAGCGGAACACTGCTATACATGTCGCCGGAGCAGCTTCGCGGGCAGCCGCCGACCCCGGCCCAGGACGTGTACTCCTTTGCGGCGATGGCCTATGAATGCCTGAAAGGCGAGCCGCCTTTCTCGCACGGACAGATCGAGTATCAGATAATAAATGAATCACCTGCGCCTTTGCCGGATGATGCAGGGCTGGCGGTGTCTATTATGCGGGGGCTTTCCAAGGCTCCGGGGAACAGGCCGGACTCGTGCACCAAGGTGTTGCTTGCTGTTTCAACAGTTAGGCCGACGCCATCCGTGGAGACACAGAAATATCTGCCGCCAAGGCGCATGTCGCCCTCGACAGCAGCCAAGTCCCCTGTCCCGCTGAAACGCAACACTACGGGAAACGCTCTCTCAGCGGCTTGCCTTGTTGCGGCTTTTGCCGTGCTTGGTGGTGTGGTTTGGTTTCGCGAAACGCAGCATCGGGAAGATGCGAGGAATCGGGCCTCTGCAGTTCAGCGGGCGGATGCAGCTCGCCGTCAAGCGGAAGAAGACGCGAAAAGATCGGAGGAAGAAGCAAAGCAATCGATGGAAGTTGCGCTTAAGAAAGCCCGTGCAGAGTTGGCTAGGCAGAGAGAGGAGGACGAACGCAAGGCACGAGAAGCGGCAGCTCGGCGTACGGCTGAAGAAGCGCTAGAGCGAGAAAAAAACGCTCGACTTGAGTATGAGCGCAAGGCGGCAGAGGAGCGGCGACTCAGGGAAATGGCAGAGTTCAAGTTGCGGTCGAATCAGGCCTTAGAGCAGTGTAATGATGCGCGCATCTCTGCCATCAATGCAGAGGCAGACGAATTCGCGAAGTCTGAATTGTCACATGCTGATAGGTTGTTGGAAAAGGCTAAAGGCATGGACGTAACAACGGAAAAAGGCAGGAAAGGCTATCTTGCCGAGATGAGCAAAGTAAAGGTTGCGTTTGAAGAGGTCCGAAGCGTGGCTATGGATAACGCAAAACCAGTCATCCATCTTACTGCGACATTGAATGGAGATTTGAAATCTGCAAAAGTTGTAGAAGGGATTGTAGATGCAGGAATGACGACACCGCTTGATGTTGACAACAGCAGTATGGGAATTGGGGCGAGCGGTTGTTTTGTTGTCGAGTATTCAGAAGGCGGGAACGACTACATAGGACGTTGCGAATACACGGTAAAGAAAGGTAGGCGTAATCTCAACATCGTCTTACAGCCCAAGTATGTGCTTCCGTCTAGCATAAAGCATTGTCGCCATTGCGGTGTTTCGCTGATGGGATATCCCAGGAGCATCAAGACTTGTCCAAAATGCAGGAAGAGTCTGTTATATTAGGATTTGCTATGAAAACAATACTTCTATTCTTACTTGTGCTCATTTCGTGTGAACTTGCAGTTGCTGATTCTTGCCCTGGTTGTAGCGCGGCAGTGTTGCGGACGGATGCCTTTTGCGCAGGCTGTGGCTATGATATTTCTGCGTGGAGGAAGAAGCAACGCATAATTGAGCGTCAGACTACAACCCAAAACGTGCCGCGAATGCGCGAGGATGTTCAGCCTCAAATCAAATCGCTCGCCAATGACCTTTCCGAGTATTCTTATTCGGGTACGATGGCATACTATATGCATAAGTCAGATGTGGTAACACCAATAAAGCTCTCGCTTATTGGAAAACTTGCTTTGCCATGGGATGATGAGTGTACGGTTTACGGTTTGCAACTAGGCGCATTGGGCGGTGCATGCCACACGATATACGGCTTTAACATCTGTTGCATTGGCAATATGAGTCATACGTTTGGTGGTATTAGTTGTGGCTTGTTTAACATTTGCCACGAAGCCAATGGAATCCAAATAGGTTTCTATAATTCTGCTGACGTGTTGAGGGGGCTTCAGATCGGTGTTGCGAATTATGCCGATCCAAAAAATTCAATTGGCGTTCAAATAGGGGCGTTTAACACATTCAAGTCTGGTTTTGTTGGTGATGGCTGGTTTTTCCCGATAATCAATGTTTGTTTTTGACAATATCCATTCCATATGAACTACAACTCGATAAGCGATGCGGTTACGATGGCGGGAGGGTCGATGGGTGACGTGCCGACACCTGCGCCGCCTGGAGGTAAGCATCTCGGGCGCATCGACCAGTATGAGCTCGTGCGCGAGCTGGGGGGCGGAGGCTTCGGCATGGTGTATCTCGCGAAAGACACGGTGTCCGGAATCGACGTGGCCGTCAAGGGATTGCCTCCGTTTGTAAGGAACAACCGCGAGGAACTGGAAAACATCCGGTCAAACTTCGCGCTCGTCTCGCGGCTCCACCATCCGAACATTGCCGCTGCGCTCGTGCTTCATCCGGCGAAGGATGTGTCCTATGCTTCGGAGGACGTCAGCCAGAAGCTGAGGGTTGTTCCCGGCGACACGCTGATGGTCATGGAATATGCGCCTGGCGTGACGCTTTCGCAATGGCGAAAGCAGTTCCCCGGATGCAAGGTCCCGCTTGCACAGGCGCAGGACATCGCGCGGCAGATTGCGTCGGCGCTCGACTATGCGCACGAGCGCAAGATACTCCACCGCGACATAAAGCCCGCGAATGTTATGATGGAGACGTCGGCGGACGGCAAGACAGTCGTGCGCATCCTGGATTTCGGCTTGGCCGCCGAGATACGCTCGTCTATGGGGCGCATGTCACTGGAAATCCATGATACGTCCGGCACTCGTCCGTACATGGCCCCTGAGCAGTGGCTCGGCAAAAAGCAGGGGCCGGCAACGGACCAGTATTCGCTCGCGGTTCTCTTTTTCGAGCTTGTGGGCGGCGAGGTGCCGTTTGCGTCAGTCTTCGACTGCGGCGACCCGGCGGTTATGCGGCTCGCCGTGACGACCGATGCGCCAGAGGTTCCGGAGGAGCTTCCGAAGAAGACGCGCCTTGCGCTCGCCAAGGCCCTCGCCAAGAATCCGGAGGAGCGCTTTGCGTCGTGCTCCGAGTTCGTCGATGCGCTGGAGGGGAAGGTGAAGGTCTCGCGCAGAGGCGCAGAGACGCGGAGTGGCGGAATCGGCACCTGGAAGGTGTTGGGCGCTCTCGTGCTTCTCGCCGCGCTTGGCGCGGGCGGGTACTACGGCTGGACGAAGTACGGCGTGCAGAGGCGTGCCGGGCACGAACCCCCTCCGGCTCTGGATGCCGCCCTGACTGTCCCGGGAAAGAGGCCTGCGCCAACCGGGACTCCTGTTAAGGCGGCAGAACCGGCGGCAGAGCCGACTGTGGTGCATGACCAGCAACCGGCTGTCGAACAGAAGACGGAGGTGAGCGCGGCCGTAGAGAAAGAGCTTCCCATTGCGCCTGTGCAGACCATTGCGCCCGTGCAAGAAGAGGTGAAACCAATTGATGATGGCCATCGCTTTTTTACCGTCAAGGAAATGGAATCCGCAGATCCTAGAGCGCTCCGCCCTGGCGAATCGCGCGACGTGAAGCTGGCCGGCGGCGTTGTCGTGGCCCTCAACTGGTGTCCGCCAGGGTCGTTTTCGATGTCGTCTCCGCTCAAGACTGTGCAAATCAAAGACGGATTCTGGATTGGGCGGTATGAGGTGACGCAGGATGTCTGGGGGAAAGTCATGAAGGGCAATCCGTCTCGTTTCAAAAATGGGGATGCCTCTCAATTGCCCGTGGAGAGCGTGTCGCGGGACGACTGCCTTGGATTCGTCGGAGAGCTGAACAGGCAAAACGGCACCAGCCGCTTTAGGCTGCCGCTTGACGAAGAGTGGGAATATGCCTGCCGGGCGGAGACCATGACGCTGTTCAATTACGGGGTTTCCGGCGAGTCCGGCAAGATGCGCTGCAGAGGCAAGATGCCGTGCAAGGTCGGATTGTATGAGCCAAACGGCTGGGGGCTGTTTGACATGCACGGCAATGTCGCGGAATGGTGCATGGACGCATATCCAGATGAGTTGCTTAACGTGTTCCAGCGACATGGATACATCTTGCGGGGCGGAAGCTACGCGGACAAAGAGGCAAATTGCTCTTCTGTGTCCAGGCGACGCGAGGCGTCGCACAAGAAACACCCCACATTCGGGGTGAGGCTGTGTTTTTCGGCAAAGTGATCGGTTGCGATGCGATCATGATGGCCGACACGATATACGGCGACATGACGACGGCCTGGGCCCGTGAAGTGGCAGGCCGTGCGGACGCACCCGTGGAATTATGGTATAATCTCCGCGCATGGACAAGCTAATAGTCATAGCGGGGAGCGGCAGCTACCCCAGGCTCATCATAGAGGGAGCCAAGAAGGCCGGCGTCCGCCAGGTCGACGTGGTCGCGATAAAGAGCTCCACGGAGCGCGCGACCTGGAAGGCCGCCGACAACGTGCACTGGATAACCATAGGCGGGATTGCGGCCGGCATACGCTGGGTTGGAGACAACGGATACGAGGGCGCGATCCTCGCGGGGCAGGTGAATCCGCTTTCGCTCTTCAGGGGGCGCTTCGACGACGAGGTTCGCAGATGGCTTTCCGAGCTGTCCGTCAAGAACGCGCACACCATCTTCGGCAAGCTCACCGAGAAGTTCGCGGAGGCCGGCACGCCGATTCTCCCCGCGAGCCTCTACATGGACGACCACGTCCCGGGCGCCGGCCGGCTTACCGCGCGGGGGCTCACGGACGCGGAGCGGCGCGACGCCGACCACGCCATAGAGGTCGTCAGGGACGTGGGCCACCACGACGTCGGGCAGACGGTCATGGTCAAGTCGGGCATGGTGCTCGCGGTCGAGGCGTTCGAGGGCACCAACGCCGCGATAAGGCGCGGCGGCAGGCTCGGCGGCAAGGGGGCGATAGTGTTCAAGGCCGCGCGCGAGGGGCATGACATGCGCTTCGACATCCCGGTCGTCGGGCTCAAGACCCTCAAGGTGATGAAGCGGGCGGGAGCGACGGCGCTCGTCTTCCAGGCCGGACGGCTGGTCCTGCTGGACAGGGAGGCGGTCGTCAGGTTCGCGGACGACCACGGGATCGCCATCGTCGGCGTGGACTCCGGGCTTCCGGCAGCTCCGCTGAGGCCGTGACAGGACAAATCGGGGGGCGTGATGAAGATACTGCTGCTGGCCGGGGAGGAATCCGGGCTGATATACGCCAACAGGCTTAGGGAGCTCCTGTCGGGGCACGAGATACGGGGCTACGGCGACTACGGGTTCAAGACGTCCGACCTCGCCGTCATGGGCTTTGCCGCCGTCCTCGGGAAGATTCGCTACTTCATCGGCGTGAAGAGGACGATGGAGCGGGTCATCGACGAATGGCGCCCCGACGTGGTGTGCACGGTGGACTATCCCGGGATGAACCTCAAGCTCGCGGCGTACGCGAAGTCGCGCGGAATCAGGGCCGTCCACGTCGTCTGCCCGCAGGTCTGGGCGTGGAAGGCCGGGCGCATCCCGAAGATCGAGGCGGCGCTCGACCGCCTGTGCTGCTTCTTTCCGTTCGAGCCGGCGCTGTTCAGGCCGGGCTTTGCGGAGTTCGTCGGGCATCCGCTGGCGGAGACGTTCGGCGGTGGCGCGGGGGCGAGGTCCGCCGCAGGCGAAGGCCGGCTCGTCGCGATGCTGCCGGGCAGCAGGATGGGCGAGATACAGCGGAACATGCCCACGCTCCTGGAGGTCGTCGCCAAGCTGGACGCGGAGTTTGGCGGCCGCCTGGGGTTCGTGATGCCGGCGGCGAACGAAAGGGCCTACCGGCAGATGTCCAAGATGGTGGCGAAGGCAGGCGCGCCGCAGGCGCTGGAAGTCCGGCTGGGCGGGGCGAGGGACGCGCTGCGCGCCGCGGACTGCGCCGTGGTGGCGAGCGGCACGGCGACGCTGGAGGCGGCGCTGGCGCGGTGCCCGACCGTCCTGGTCTACCGCGTGTCGGCGGCGCTCGCGTGGTTTGCGCGGCGCGTAATAAAGGGCGTCCGGCACATCGGGCTCGCCAACGTAATCTGGGAGAAGTCCGGCGAGAAGGGCGAGGAGCCGATGCCGGAGCTGCTGCAGGAGGACTTCACCGCGGAGAGGACCGCGGACGCGCTCAGGAAGTGGATCGTCGACCCGTCGTCCCGCACGGCCGCCTCCGCGCGGCTCGACGACGTCGTCCGCACCCTCGAGACGGGGACCTCCGCCTTCGCGCGCATCGTCGACAACATCCTCGCCTAGCGCGGGGCCGCGCCGCCAGCCGCGTTTTCAGCGGATGGCTAGGAAGGCGTAGATCGTCGCGGTGACGCAGACCGGGGCGACGAAGATCGCCGTCACCGCCATGGCCCAGCCGGGGATGCCGAAGGGCAGGAGCGCCGCGCATGTCAGGAGCAGCGAGACGGTGTAGGCGATCTGCCCCGCCATTATGGCCTTCGGCCTCTTCGCGTACGCCGCAAGCCCCTCGACGCGCGCCCGTATCGCCTGCACGACCGGAATCAGCGAGTATATCCCGACCGCAAGCCGGGCCGTGGGGAGAATATGCGGGGGGACGTTCTGGTAGGATCCGAAGTAGCACCCCCCGAGCCAGGGCGTCGCGAACGCGAGCGGCCCCAGCCCGAGGAGCAGCCCCGCCGCGACGGCGTAGGCGAGGAGCCGCCTGTCGCCGCTGTTCTCCTTCGGGAACTTTATGGCGACGGTCTGCATCCTAAGCGCCGCGAACGCGACCGGGTTCGCGACGCCTATCGTGACGTAGTGGATCGCGAGCATGTCCTTCGCGTCCGCGGTGCGCCCCACGAACGCGGCGATGATCACAGGCGACAGCATCAGCAGAAAGCCCCCTAGCGACAGCGGCAGCGTGAAGCGGAACTGCTCCAGGACGAGCTTCGGCAGGCCCGGCAGCGCGGATAGCCCGCCGGACTTCGGCCTGTTCGGCAGCGCCGCGACGTAGGGCCTTGCGTACAGCCAGGTGAGAAGGAGCTCCACGGCGACGCCCGCGGTGAGGGCCACGAGCCCCCAGAACGCGCCGACGAGCCCCGCGCGCGGAAACGCAATCGCGAGGCCGAGCGTCGCCGCGACGCGCACGAGCGTGGCGTTGTTGGCCTTTGCGCTTTCGAGGTTGTTGAAGAGCACGACCATTGGCACGTTTCGGAGGAAGAAGAGCCCGTTTATCACGACGCCCAGGAGGAGCGTCCTGGCGGCGATTTCCGCCAGGTCCGGCGGCAGCGCGAAGACGCCCTCGAAGACCCAGCCCCTGACGGGCGGCAGGGCCGGAACGCACTGGAGGGCGAGGAGGGCCGCCATCATGAAGGCGTTGAGGCGCCTGAACGCGGAGTATCCGACCCAAGTCTTCGCGAAGACGAGGCCGGTCGTTATGAGCCCGCCGCCTATCGCGCCAATCATGAACGCGACCATCAGGCCCTGGCTGAAGGCGGTTAGCGCGTCGACGCCGTGGGCTCCGTGCGTCACGATGCCGGCGACGAGCGGATACGACAGGGACTGCGAGAGGCCCTGCACGAGAAGCGGCACGTAGAATCGCGTCACGCGCCCGACTGAGAACTCTGCCTCGCGCATTCCAGATGTTCCTTTTCCGCCAAGTCTACCAAAACCGAGCCCCCGGATGCAAGCGCAAACGGGCGGCGGGCCATTGAACCCCCGCGGGGTTTTTGGTATAATGCGCGGGACAACCGAGGCGGGGGCGGATTCGTGCCGTACACGGCGCACGGCCCGGCCTCCCCACGCTACAAAGGAGAAACAGAATGAACGCGAGGAAACTGGGTGTTGTGACGGTGCTGGCCGCGGCCGCGGCCCTGTCCGGGTGCGGCAAGGCAAAGCGCACGCTGCATGTGTACACTTGGAGCGACTACATGTCGCCCGAGGTCGTCGAGGGCTTCAAGGCGGAGTACGGGTGCGACGTGGTGGTGGACACTTTCGACTCGAACGAGACCATGTACGCGAAGCTCAAGGCCGGCGGCTCCGGCTACGACGTGATCACGCCCAGCTCCTACCTCGTGCCGCTTATGGCGCGCGAGAAGCTCATCTCCGAGCTCGACCACTCCAGGATGCCGAACGTGAAGAAGAACTTCGACAAGACCTACTCCTCGCAGATCCTCGACCCGGAGTTCAAGTACAGCGTCCCGTATGCGGTCACGTACACGGGCTTCATGTACGCGAAGGACAAGGTGCCCGAGGGCGCGGACGTCAACTCGTGGAAGATCCTCGGGAACCCGGCGATCAGGGGCAAGGCGACGCTGCTCGACGACATCCGCGAAGTCGTCGGCGCGGGCCTCATGTCGCTCGGCTACTCGATCAACTCCCGCAGCCCCGAGGAGATCGCAGCCGCGACGGAAGAGGTCCTCAAGTGGAAGCAGAACATCCGCAAGTTCGACGCCGAGAGCTACAAGACCGAGGTCCCGTCCGGCGCGACCTGGATCGGCCTGGGCTACTCCACCGACGTTATGCAGGTCGTCCTGGGCGACGAGGAGGCCGGCGACGCGCCGCGTCCCGACATCGGCTTCGCTCTGCCGAAGGAGGGCTTCACCATCTCCTTCGACGAAATGGTGCTCTCCTCCTCCGCGCCCGAGCCGGAGCTCGCGCACGCATTCATGAACTACCTCTACACCGCCGAGGCGTCGAAGCTCAACATGGAGTACAACAGGGGCCCGATGCCCGTGGCGCCCGGCATAGCCGCGCTTGACGAGGACCTCCGCAAGAGCTTCACGCTCGACGCAGAGACGCTCTCGAGGGGTCAGGTCCTCATGCCCGTGGACGACGATCCCGCCGTCAAGGCGCTCTACGACAAGGCGTGGGACCGCATAAAGGCGACCAGCGAACAGTGAAGCTCGACCAGATACGCAACTTCTGCATCATAGCGCATGTAGACCACGGCAAGACGACGCTCTCCGACCGCATACTCGAGCTCACGCACGCAGTCAGCGCGCGCGAGCTCAAGGAGCAGACGCTAGACGCGATGGACCTGGAGCGGGAGCGCGGCATAACGATCAAGTCGCACCCGGTTTCGATGCACTATGAGGCGAAGGACGGCAAGACGTATCTGTTCAACCTCCTGGACACGCCCGGTCACGTAGACTTCGCCTACGAGGTCTCGCGCTCCATGGGCGCGTGCGAAGGGGCGCTCCTCGTCGTGGACGCGGCGCAGGGCGTGGAGGCCCAGACCGTCGCCAACGCGTATTTCGCGCAGGACGCGAAGCTCGAGATAGTGCCTGTCCTGAACAAGGTCGACCTGCCGGGCGCGAACATCCCCGAGGTCAGCCGCGAGATAGAGGACATCCTGGCCATCCCGATGGACGACCCGCTGCTCGTTTCCGCGAAGACGGGCGTAGGGTGCCCGGAGGTCCTTGAGGCCATCGTCAAGCGCATCCCGCCGCCGGAGACGCGCGGCGTGGACGCGCCGCTGCGCGCGCTGGTCTTCGACTCGGTCTTCGACGAGTTCCGAGGCGTGATAACCTACGTGCGCGTCATGGACGGCTCGCTGAAGGCGGGGCAAGGCGTCGTCTTCATGGGCAGCCGCGTCTCCACCGCCGTCCACGAGGTTGGCATATTCTCCCCGAACAAGAAGCCCGTCGAGCGCCTGGAGGCGGGGCAGGTCGGCTACATAGTCGGGACGGTCAAGGACCCGAGCGAGATCAAGATCGGCGACACGGTGACGACCTCGAAGCTCGGCGCGACGGAGCCGCTGCCGGGCTTCCAGGACATACACCCCACGGTCTTCTGCGGCATATACCCGATGTCCACCGACGAGTTCCCGAAGGTCTCGCAGGGGCTCGAGAAGCTGCACCTGAACGACTCCGCATTCACTTTCCACCACGAAAGCTCCCTCGCGCTAGGGTTCGGCTTCCGCTGCGGGTTCCTCGGGCTCCTCCACATGGAGATCGTGCAGGAGCGGCTAAGGCGCGAGTTCGGGCTGGACATAATCTCCACGTCGCCGGGCGTCGTCTACAAGCTCAGGTACAAGAACGGCGAGGAGAAGGACCTGGACAACCCGCTGCAGATGCCGGACCCGTCCGCGCTCGAGTCGATATCCGAGCCGACGCTGAAGGCCCGCATCATAACGCCTTCGGAGTCGATCGGGGACGTAATGCGCATCGTCATGGACAGGCGCGGGCTCGTCGAGGGGACGGAGACCATCGACGCCAAGCGCGTGATGCTGCACTGCATGCTGCCGCTGAACGAGATCCTCATCGACTTCCACGACACTCTCAAGTCCGTCTCGCACGGCTACGCCTCGATGGACTACGAACCGGCCGGATACCAGGTCTCCGACATTGTCAAGATGGACATACTGCTGAACGGCGAGACTGTCGACGCGTTCGCGACGATGGTCCACCGCGACAAGGCGCGCGCGCGCGGGCTGCAGATGTGCAAGGCGCTCGCCGAGTCCATCCCCCCGCACCAGTTCAAGATACCGGTGCAGGCCGCGATAGGCAAGGAGATCATCGCCAGGGAGGACATCCGCCCGTTCCGCAAGGACGTCCTCGCCAAGCTGTACGGCGGCGACGTGACGCGGAAGATGAAGGTACTCGAGAAGCAGAAGCGGGGCAAGGCGCGGATGAAGGAGTTCGGCCACGTCAACGTGCCGCAGTCCGCGTTCATCGCCGTCCTCAAGGGGACCATCTAGCCCTGGACAGGCCGCCGCCGACTCCCGCCCCGTCGGGTTCGGCCATTGAGGTGCGGGGGAAAATTTGGTATAATTTCCACTTCAATGGACAAAGTAGACATAGCTATGGCCAAGGCCGCGGTCCTGACCGAGGCATTGCCGTATATTCTAGACTTCCGCGGTTCGGTCGTACTCGTGAAGATCGGCGGCTCAGTGATGGAGGTCTCCGAGAACCTCGACATGCTGATGGACGACATGGCGTTCCTCAGGGCCGTGGGCATCAAGGTCGTGATCGTGCACGGCGGCGGCAAGGCGATTTCGAAGGCCATCAAGGACTCCGGCCACGAGCCGAAGTTTGTCGAGGGGCAGCGCGTTACGGACGAGGCCACGATGGAGATCGTTCGCCGCACGCTGAACAACGTGGTGAACCCGGACCTGGTCCGCCGGCTCGTCAGCCGCGGGACGAACGCCAAGCCACTGCACGGCAACTGGCTGTTCACGGCCCGCAAGATCGTCAACCCCGACCGCGGATTCGTCGGCGAGGTCGTCGGCGCGGACACGCGCGCCGTGTCCGAGATGCTCGACGCGGGCATCATCCCCGTCGTTACGCCCGTCGCCACCGGCGTGGACGACGACCACCTCTACAACGTCAACGCCGACATAGCGGCGGCCGCCCTCGCCAAGGCCCTCAAGGTGCGCAAATTCGCGCTCGTGTCGGACGTCCCTGGCATCCTCAAGGACCCCAGCGACCCGAAGACCCTCTTCTCCACCCTGAACCTGGCCGCGGTCGCGAAGCTCAGGGCGGACGGAATCGTGTCCGGCGGGATGCTCCCGAAGATCGTCAGCTGCGAGGACGCCATCCGCGCAGGTGTCAGGAAGGTGCACCTCGTCGACGGGCGCATGGCGCATTCGCTTCTTTTGGAAATATTCACGCGTGAAGGCGTGGGAACGGAGATAACGGAATGAGCAACAAGTCACAAGAAACACTTGATCTGTACAAGAGCGTCGTCATGCCGACGTATGCGCCGTCAGTGGTGCTGGCCAGCGGCAAGGGCGTCACCGTGCGCGACGTAGACGGGCTCGTGCTCTACGACTTCACTTCGGGCATCGGCGTCCACAACGTCGGCCACTGCCATCCGAAGGTCGTACAGGCGATCCAGGACCAGGCCGCCAAGCTGACCCACAGCTCGAACCTCTTCGTGAACGAGCCCGCGACGCATCTCGCGGCGAAGCTTGTCGAGCTGTCCGGCCTCGGCGGCAAGGTGTTCTTCTGCAACTCGGGCGCCGAGGCGAACGAGGCCGCCATCAAGCTCGCGCGCAAGTGGGGCTCGGCGAACGGCGGCCGCTACGAGGTCGTCACGATGCGCCATGGCTTCCACGGCCGCACGCTCGCGACTGTCGCGGCGACGGGCCAGGCCTGGTGCCAGGAGGGGTACGACCCGCTGCCCGTGGGCTTCGCGTACGCCGACTTCAACGACATCGAGAGCGTCAGGGCCGCCGTTAACGACAAGACCGTCGCAATCATGCTGGAGGCGGTGCAGGGGGAGGGCGGCGTCATGCCGGCGACGCCCGAGTTCATGGCGGGCGTCCGCCAGCTCTGCGACGAGAGGAACCTCATCATGATCTGCGACGAGGTGCAGTGCGGAATGGGCCGCACCGGCAACTGGTTCGCCTGGCAGGGCTACGACGTCCAGCCCGACCTCTTCACCCTCGCGAAGTCGCTTGCGGACGGGATTCCGATGGGCGCGCTCGTCTCCAACGAGAAGTTCGCGGACGTGTTCACCGTGTCCGCGCATGCCTCCACGTTCGGCGGCAACCCCGTCGCGGCGGCGGCCGCGCTCGCGGTGATCGGCGTCATAGAGGACGAAGGGCTCCTCCAGCGCGTCGGCGAGGTCGGCGCCCTCTTCAGGGAGGCGCTGCAGGGCTTCGTCGACAAGTACGACAAGCTCCTGGAGGTCCGCGGCACGGGCCTCATGCTCGGGCTGGTCGTCGACGGCGACCCCAAGGAAGTCGTCGAGGCCCTCCAGGCGCAGGGCGTCCTGGCGCTCACCGCAGGCGGAGGAGTCGTCAGGTTCCTTCCGCCGCTCGTCCTCAGGGAGGAAGACCTCGAGGAGGCGACGGACATGATAGCCGACGCGCTCGACTGCGTGTTCGGGGAGTGACGTCCGCCAATGAAAACGCTAGGTGAACCGATATTCGCCAAGGATGCGGAAGGCAATCTCCTGAGCCGCATCGGCACGCTTTTCTTCAAGACCCCGGGCCTTGTCACCAGGAAGGGCGTCCACGCCATGCAGCGCATGATGTGGATAGACGAGGTCAACGCTGGGCGGGCTGCGGCGGGGCTCCCCGCGATGACGGAGGAGGAGGAGGACGAGGAGCTCTCCCAGTCGGTGGACCTCATCTTCACCGAGGAGCACGTGCTCATCCGCCCGGACCCCGACCACATGGACCTCGCTTTCCGCGCGGACGAGGAGCTGCAGAGGCTCGTCTCGAAGCGCAGGATACGATTCCTCAACACCCATTCCGCGAAGGTCAGGAACGCGCTCCGGTCGCGCGGCGAGAACTGGCGCATGGCGCGCTCGCCGATTTCGCAGGAGGACATGAAGGCGCTCATCGAGCGCTCCCGCGTGGCGCTTTCCGGCGAGCCGATCTACTACTACAACTCCGCGACGGGCACGCGCTACGTCACGGTCGCGGGGACGGAGGCGCTCGCGGACCTGCCGCCGGACAAGCTCCGCGCCCAGCTCAAGGAGGCGCAGACGATGCTCCAGCGGCGCAACCGCATAGGACATCCGGAGATAGACCTGTTCCCGGTCACGACCCCGATCGAGGTCAAGCAGCAGTTCAAGGCGCTGAAGATCGACGAGCTGGGCGACGATGAGCTCGCGTCCGCCATCCGGAGGATCGACGCGGAGTGGCGCATGTCCATCCCGCCCGAGCTGAGGGACGAGAGCGTGGAGAACTTCGACTGGCGCAATGCGATGTGCCAGACGCTCACCCAGGGGCCGAACGACACCGCGGCCGACGAAGGGGACCTGATTCAGGGCATATCGCCGGAATTCTTCCGGCAGATAGAGTGGCTGCCCGGCGCAAGGGTGGAGGACGGCGAGATCATATTCGACCCGATCTGGGACGAGTACGACCGCACCTGCGACCCAGAGCTGGCCGAGATATGCGATCAGCGCGCGCGGAACATCCTCTTCAACCTCTCGCGCTTCTTCGGGGACGTGGAGTACGTCAACATCGGGCGGATCGTCCGCTCCCTTGCGCGCGACCCGATCGTCGGCTCGCGGCGCGGCAACGTCTACGTCGTCCAGTACAAGGAGTTCGGCAAGCCAATCGCCCACGTCTACATGCTCCGCTTCCAGAAGTGGGGTGTCGCCGAGCACCTCGACGAGGGCAAGGACCTCCTGCGCGCCGTGCTCGAGGCGAACGAGTACTCCGACTACATCCTCGACCGCCGCCTGATGTGCCGCCAGCTCGGCATGAAGCTGCCTCCGCGCCTCGGCTACGGGCAGTTCACCGAGCCGTACAACGGGGACAACCAGTACAAGGGCACGACCGTCCGAACGGCCTACTTCGCCCGGTCCTACGTGCATGGCACGGCGTCGGACAAGATTCCGCCGGCGAGGTACCGCAACCCAGCCTTCGCGGTCCGCTTCGCGCAGCTGATGGGCGAGGCCGCCGCGATAGACATGATCGTCGGCCGCCGTTCCACGGAGACCAAGGAGAACCTCTTCGACAAGAACTACGAGGTCATCCAGACCGGCTCGGACGGGCTGCCGACGCGACTGGTGGTAATCAGCCACGCCGGGAGCTTCGTAAACTACCTCCACACGTTCGAGGACTCCGTGGCGCCGTACGCCAACGTAGTTCGCCGCCGCGTCAAGTACCTCTCGTCGCCAAAGGCGTTTGCGGAGGCCTACGTGGCCGCGTTCAAGTCCGCGCTCGCCGCGGTCCAGGAGCGGTACCGCACGCACCGCAAGGCGTTCGACTGCCTTTTCGTGAACCGTCCGTTCGACGTCGCGGGTTCCGGGGCCTACCGCTGGGCGAAGACCCTGGAGAGACTCGACAGATGCGACCCCGAGTCCGTCGCGCAGAAGCTCGCCGAGGCCATAGAGGCCTGACGGAAGCGCCATGTGGAGGTATGCGGGGAGGCGGCTTCTAGAGGTGGTCCCGACCACCCTCGGAATCCTTCTCCTAACGTTCGTCCTGTTCAACGTGGTCGTCGGCGGCTCCCCGGCGCTGACGATCCTCGGCAAAGGCGCGGACGCCAAGTCCATCGCCGCCTTCAACCACCGCTACGGATACGACAAGCCGCTCGTCGTCGGCAAGTGGGGGTCTGTCGAGGGCGAGGCGGAATGGAAGGGGCTCTTCGACAGCCAGTTCTTCTCGTTTATGAAGAGTGTCGCGACGGGCGACCTCGGGTATTCCGCGAAGATGAACGAGCCCGTGAAGGACGTCCTCAAGCGCGGCGTAGGCCCCTCGCTTTCGCTGACAGTGCCGATACTCGTGTTCGGAACGGCCTTCGCGCTTTTCCTCGCGATGCTGTCCGCGGCGTACCGGGGGCGCATCCCGGACAAGGTGATACTATTCGTCTCCGCGGCGCTCATGAGCGTCAACTACGTGGTGTGGGTTCTGCTGGGGCAGTTCCTGCTTGCGTTCAAGGCCGGGTGGTTCCCGCTGTGGGGGTACGGCGGCGTGAAGTACATGGCGCTGCCGGTGTTCATCGGCGTCATCAGCTCGCTGGGGATGGACGTAAGGTTCTTCCGCACGGCGGTGCTGGACGAGGTGTTCAAGCCGTATGTCCTGACTGCGCGGTCGAAGGGGCTGTCCGGCGCCGTCGTGATGACCAGGCACGTCCTGAGGAACGCGCTGATACCGATCGTCACCTACATTTCGCTCTCGATACCGTACCTCTTCACCGGCTCGTTGCTGCTGGAGAGCTTTTTCGGTATACCGGGGCTGGGCTCGGTGTCGATAAACGCGATACAGTCCGCCGACCTCGCGGTCGTGCGCGCCGTCGTCGTCCTTGGCGCGCTCGTCTACCAGGGCGTGAACCTGCTAACCGACCTCCTCTACGCCTTCCTAGACCCGCGCATAAGGCTCTGAGGTCGTCGGAAGCGGCGCGGAATATGCTATAATATGCGCCATGGAAGAAAACACCAGACGGGAGTATTTCGAGCTTCTAAGGTTCGAGACGGTCGGCGCGGACCCTGCTAAGCTCCGTGAATGCTCGCAGTGCGCGGCATGGCTGAGGAAGTGGCTGGAGGCGCTGGGCTTTCGCGTCGAGCTTGCCATGCCGGACGTGAAGGACGGCAAGGCCTCGCCGCCGGTGCTCTTCGCGGAACGGTCCGGCGGCGAAGGCTCGGCCACGGTCCTCTTCTACGGGCACTACGACGTCCAGCCGCCGGATCCGCTGCCGGAGTGGGAGACTCCGCCTTTTGAGCCCACAGAGAAGGACGGCCGCATCTACTGCCGGGGCGCCCAGGACGACAAGGGCCAGTTCTTCGCCTTTTTCTGCGGGATGCGCGACTACCTTTCGGGCCTTGCGGACGGCGCCAAGTGCCCGACGATAAAAATACTGCTGGACGGGCAGGAGGAGTCGGGCAGCGCCGCGCTTGAAGAGCTCGCGCCGACCATGCGCCGCAAGCTCGCGGCGGATGTCCTGCTCGTGTGCGACACGAGCGCCGCCGCCGGGCTGCGCCCTGCGATCGTCGCGGGCCTGCGCGGCGTCTCGCACTTCACCGTGCGGCTCTCGGGCGCGGACAGGGACCTGCACTCCGGGGAGTACGGAGGCCTCGCTCCGAACGCGGCGCAAGCCATCGCGGAGCTCGTCGCCTCGCTGCACAACCCTGACGGCTCGATCGCGGTGTTCGGCTTCAGCGACGGAATCATCTCGCCGGAACACGAGGAGCGCCGCCTCGCCGAGGCCTTCGCGCCGACGGAGGCAGAGCTCGCCCGGGACATAGGCTGCGAACCAGTTGGCGGGCAGCTCGGCAAGACCGTGGCGCAGCGCAACTCCTTCGAGCCGACGATAGAGGTCAACGGAATACACTCGGGATACGGCGGGCCGGGCGCAAAGACGGTGATTCCATGCGAGGCCGTCGCGAAGCTGTCCATGCGACTCGTTCCCGGGCAGACGCCGCGCGGCGCGTTCGAGGCCGTGCGGAAGCACCTGGAAGACCGCGTTCCGCGCGGCATGAAGCTGTCGATAGAGGGGTTCTGCCCCGGCGCGGCGGGCTTTCGGCTGCCGCTGGCCTCGCCGCTCTTCCGCCTGGCCGACCATATTCTCGGGGAGATGGACGAACGCGGCCCGGTGTTCCTCTGGGAGGGTGCGTCCATCCCAGTCATATCCACGATAAGGGATGCGTCCGGCGCAGCGCCGCTGATTGTGGGCTGGGGGCAGCCCGAGGACCGCATCCACTCGCCTAACGAGAGCTACTCCCTCGTCCAGTTCGACAAGGCCCGCGACTGGGCCCGCCGCATCCTCTCGGCGCTTTAGCACCGGGAGGATGTTCCGCCCTCCGGCGCCTGCGCGTCAGAGGATGTCGATTTTCTTCGCCTGCGTCTCGGGACGCTTCTTGACGGTGACCGCGAGGACGCCGTTCTCGAGCTTCGCTGCGAGCGTCTTGGGGTCCGCCATCTCCGGGAGGTCTGCGCTTATGGCGTAGTTGGTCCTCTCGAATTCGGACGAGACTTCGCGGAAGCCTGCGGGATTCTGGTATTTCGCATGGGTCTTCAGCGTCAGCGTCTTGCCGTCGATGTGCAGTTCGGCGTCTTCCTTACCTACGCCGGGAATCTGCACCTTGAGCTCGTACTCGTCGGGCTTCTCGGTGAAGGTTGCGGCGGGAACTACGAATTTCTCTTCGTTCATTTCATGTCTCCTTTCTCTTTTCCAGTTGCCATGCCACATGTCAGGCGATCGCTATCTTGCGCACGCCGTCGGCCTCCGCCTTGGGCAGTTCGATGCGGAGTATGCCGTTCTCGAACTTCGCGTTGGCCTTTTCCGCATTGACGCGGAACGGCAGGTCGATGCG
>Ga0310786_10000362_pt1 | contig 73438 bp, 50 predicted proteins | sample AusTroGonzalo_MG_FD_203881 | JGI IMG/M metagenome (GOLD analysis project Ga0310786, IMG submission 203881) | Bovine rumen microbial communities from tropical cattle in Woodstock, Queensland, Australia - Gonzalo_03 (v2) (version 2) | ecosystem: Host-associated > Mammals > Digestive system >... | reverse complement strand
GATAGTTCAGAAGTGGCTTATTGCTGCTTTTGTGTTAGTGCTTATTAGTTTTAGTTCTTGCTGGAGAACGCCACCAGATGAAATGTGGCCTACTGATAGGATAGAAAGGATTACGAAAGTAAGGGTCCCTGAATATAAAGTCACTAAATTTGTTTATGGACCAGCAGGGATAGATTACACGGACACCATTTATATTGAGTTTGATTCACGGCCATCGGATGAAGTGTTTGAGAAGATTGACGAATTGATGGCTACCAATGATAATTCAGGATGGTACACAGATGATAGTATTCATTATTCCTTTCAGATATATTGGGGCAATGGAAACCCTACTCCTGAAGGTGAAAAAGAAGAGGACGATGGTATTTTCGATTTGAAAATAACGAAGGGAGAGAAGGCTGGAGTTATTGTCTTTGGTTGTTGGTGAAGATTGAGATGAAATGACAAATAATACGTAAAAATGACGTAATGTGACATTTTTGTTATGCCACAATGTCAGTCAGAAAGAAAAGTCGTGTCAGTATGAAAGTGCTGGCACGGCTTTTGTCTTTGTGTGGTATCGACTGCGGTTTATTATGACCGTAGTGAGAGAACTACTCATTATTAATATAATTAGAATTAAAAACTAAAAACAAATACGATTATGGGAAAGATTATTGGTATTGACCTTGGTACAACTAACTCTTGTGTATCGGTCTTTGAAGGCAATGAGCCTGTAGTGATTGCAAACTCTGAAGGCAAGCGCACAACTCCTTCAGTAGTAGGTTTTGTGAAGGATGGCGAGCGTAAGGTGGGTGACCCTGCCAAGCGTCAGGCTATCACGAACCCAAAGAACACCGTGTTCTCCATCAAGCGTTTCATGGGTGAGACCTATGATCAAGTGCAGAAGGAGATTGCACGTGTGCCTTACTCAGTGGTGAAGGGCGATAACAACACTCCCCGTGTGGAGATTGAGGGTCGGAAATACACACCACAGGAAATTTCTGCTATCATCTTGCAGAAGATGAAGAAGACGGCAGAGGACTATCTCGGCCAGGAAGTGACAGATGCTGTCATCACGGTGCCTGCTTACTTCTCAGACTCTCAGCGTCAGGCAACCAAGGAGGCTGGTCAGATTGCAGGTCTCAACGTTCGCCGTATCGTGAACGAGCCAACTGCTGCCGCTTTGGCATACGGTATTGACAAGGCTAACAAGGACATGAAGATCGCTGTGTTCGACCTTGGTGGTGGTACATTCGATATCTCTATCCTTGAATTCGGTGGCGGCGTGTTCGAAGTGCTCTCTACAAATGGTGACACGCACCTTGGTGGTGACGACTTCGACCAGGTGATTATCGACTGGCTCGTAAGCGACTTCAAGTCTGCCGAAGGTGTTGACCTCTCGCTCGACCCAATGGCTATGCAGCGTCTGAAGGAAGCAGCAGAGAAGGCTAAGATTGAACTCTCCAGCAGCTCTTCTACTGAAATCAACCTGCCATATATCACCGCAGCAGGTGGTGTGCCAAAGCACCTCGTGACTACCCTGACTCGTGCGAAGTTCGAGTCATTGGCTCACAACCTCATCCAGGCTTGCTTGGCTCCATGTCAGGCTGCCATCAAGGATGCAGGCATCTCTACCAGCGACATTGACGAGGTGATCCTCGTGGGTGGTTCAAGCCGTATCCCAGCTGTTCAGCAGCTCGTGGAGAACTACTTCGGCAAGGCTCCATCAAAGGGTGTGAACCCAGACGAAGTGGTGGCTGTGGGTGCATCTATCCAGGGTGCTATCCTCAACAAGGAAGAAGGTGTGGGCGACATCGTGCTGCTCGACGTGACTCCACTGAACGTGGGTATCGAGACACTCGGTCAGGTGATGACCACCATGATTGAGTCGAACACGACCATCCCATGCAAGAAGACAGAGGTGTTCTCAACCGCTGCCGACAACCAGACTGAGGTAACCATCCGCGTCTTGCAGGGTAACCGTCCAATGGCGAACCAGAACAAGCAGATTGGTATCTTCAACCTCACAGGCATCGCACCAGCACGTCGTGGCGTTCCACAGATTGAGGTATCCTTCGACATCGACGCCAACGGTATCCTCAAGGTATCTGCCAAGGATAAGGCTACTGGCAAGGAGCAGGAAATCCGCATCGAAGCATCCTCTGGCCTTTCCAAGGAAGAAATCGAGCGCATGAAGGCTGAGGCTGAAGCTAACGCAGATGCCGACAAGAAGGAGCGTGAGCGCATCGACAAGGTGAATCAGGCAGACAGCATGATTTTCCAGACCGAGAACTTCATCAAGGACAATGGTGACAAATTGCCAGCCGAAGACAAACCTGCCATCGAGGCAGCCATCGAAACCCTCAAGAAGGCCAAGGACAGCGGCGACGTTGCTCAGATTGACGCAGCCATCAACGGTCTCAACAACGCCATGCAGACCGCTTCTCAGAAGATGTACGCTGCAGGTGGTGCAGGTCAGCCTGGTGCCGGCGCAGGCTTCAACCCAGGCGACGCAGGCTTCCAGGGTGGTGCTCAGCCTAACGATGGCGCTCAGTCCAATGGTGCAGACGATGTCCAGGACGCTGACTTCGAGGAGGTCAAATGAGACGCATAAGCAAAGACATAACAAAACACTATCAAATGGCGTGTAGCTCAATGAGTTACACGCCATTTGCATTTTATGGACTCATGTTTTCTATGTGCTTTTTCCCCCTTTTTTTACGGCTTTTTTGTTACATGCGTGTAGCACGACAAAAACGTAGGAAAAGCCCGACTAAAACCTACTTATTCCTACTAATCCGTACTTAATAGTCGGTGACGTACAGGATACGAAAATGGGCGTTTGAGGGCTGTTTCAATTTGTTACATGTCACATATTAACTCATAAAAAGCAAAAAGATGCCAAATTTAGGACTTGAAATCAAAAGAAGGTGCGGAATCTGCGGAAAGGTGTTTATCATCAAAACGCTCGATAGCCTCTACTGCTGCAAGAAATGCAGTGATGTGGCTTACGCACGTAAGAAGAGAGCAGAAGCTAGGGAAAAGAAACTGGCTTTGATTGCCAAAAGTGTTCCCAAGGTGAGAGAGTATATCTCCATCAGGGAAGCTGTGGCTATCTATGGTGTTGAACGTGATACGCTGTATCTGATGGTTCGTCGAGGTCAGATACCCAGCATCAACATTGGTACCAGACTCACAAGGATAAACCGTAAGGATCTGGAGAAGATGTTTGTGAAGCGGCCTATAGCCAAGTACATCAAGGAAACGCCTCTGCCAAAGAAGTACAGTCTTGAACCCGAGGACTGCTACACCATCGGAGAAGTCTGCGAGAAATACCACATCAACGATAGTTCTGTGTGGGCACATGTCAGAAAGTACTCCATCCCCTCTCGTCAAATTGGCAACTATGTGTATGTACCCAAAGAAGAAATTGATAACTTATATAAATCAGAAACAAAATGAGAAGACCTTTATTGCACACCAAAGTCACGGTTAAGCTCCGTAAGTCGATCTTCCGTGAAGAGTGGTACCTCTACATTGAGTCGTACCCTGTACGTAATCCGGGTAGCACAAAGCCTAAGAGAGTCATTGAGGCAGTTAACCGTACCATCACTACCCCTATCTGGGATATGACTGCCATCAGCAAGATTGATGAGGACGGTAACTACAAGTACAAACCTAAGCGGGATTCAAATGGCATCATCCAATGCACATCGCAGTTGGACAAGGAGGCATGTCGATATGCCGATAAGGTACGTGCCTTACGTCAGCAGGAGTACGATACCGCCGTTGTGTATTCCGACAGAGAGCAGGAAATGATTGCTCAGAACGAACGCGGTGAACAGGATTTCATTGCATACTTCAACAGCATTATTTACAAGTGCCATCCTAACAGTTCTGACTCTATCATCGTCAACTGGACTCGTGTAGGTAAATTGCTGTCCATCTACTCTAAAGGAAAGCCCATCCCGTTCAAGACAATCTCAGCAAAACTACTTGAAGACATAAAGCTGTTTATGCTCTCTGCTCCACAGGGAGGCAACAAAGGCGGCACTCTCTCGCAAAACTCTGCCGCTACATATTTCTCTATTGTAAAGGCAGGTTTGCATCGTGCATTCATTGACGAATACCTTACTGTTGACATCGCAGCCAAGGTGAAAGGCATTCCTGATGTGAAAGTCAAGCGAGAGACATTGACACTTGAAGAAGCAGAAACATTGGCCAAGACTCCTTGTGAGAATGAAGTTTTGAAACGTGCTTTCTTCTTTGCTGTACTCACTGGTATCCGTCTGTGTGACATTCATGATCTTACATGGGGCGAAATAACTCAAACAGGGAGTGGATGGAGAGTGGACTTCACCCAGCGAAAGACACACGTGGTAGATTACCTCCCTATCAATGAACAAGCATATTCTCTGTGCGGAGAACGTAGAGAACCAAATCAGCGTGTATTTGAAGGACTGACTGGTTCGTCTTGGATTTCTCGTCCATTGAAGAAATGGATTGAAGCATCGGGCATCAAGAAGCATATCACATTCCACTGCAGCCGTCATACCTTCGCAACTCTGCAACTCGAACGTGATACCGACATCTATACCATTAAAGGAATGCTTGGACATACGAATGTAAAGACCACTCAGATTTATGCACACATTGTTGATAAAAGTAAACGTAATGCTGCCGATGTCATCCATATTGAGAATCTTACTCCCACCAATGATGACATAGAAAGCGTTCCTGCTATCTGATTTCTACCTGTCATACCAGGTCGAGCCTCCGAGTTTTCGGGGGCTTTTTTATGTCATTACCATTCCTTATTTGCATGTTTCCATCACCTTTTGTTTTGTTGCTATAAAGCGCTGGCTATGAGGTTTATAGTATGATTTTTGCTGCAAAATCATACTCAAATCTTAAGCAATTATAATATCGGTCTGTTGAAGCTCAAATTTTATGGCAGTTCGTAATTTAGTGAGTTACTTTGCATCGCCATTCAACGAAAAAAGGCACAAAATTCAATTCAAAAAAATATAAGTATATGACCGAAACATTTCAAGTAAAATCGTTGGAGGAGATGCCAAGAGCATTGACCTACCTCATTGAAAAAGTTGACAGTCTTCAGGAGACAGTCAACACACTACGACACAAACAGCAGGCCAGTGAATCACCTCGATGGATGAACATTGATGAGCTTTGTGCTTATCACCCCAGTCATCCCAAGAAGCAGACCGTCTATGAATGGGTGTCCAAGAAGACTATCCCCTATCATAAGATGACCAAGGGACTCATGTTCCTTCAGTCTGAGATTGATGAGTGGTTGAAGCGTGGTGCCCAGAAGTCAGAAGAAGAGCTGCTGCAAGAAGCCAAGGCTTTTGTCTTGTCAAAGAAAGGGAAAGAGGTATGACGCAAGACTACGCAACTGATTTTTGGCGCAGCATGGACGACCTGCATGGATTCTCCTTTTACCGAAAACCCATTCAGAACATTGAGCCATGCCGTGCCATCACGGTGGTTGATGTCTATCGCTACCTTGTCGGTCACTATGCCAAGCCGCAGACCGACACACTCCGCTCGCTAACATCACCTTCGGAAGCCAAGAAGTACAAGGCAACTCACTTTGACTACTGTACATTCTCGGGGTTGTTTCGCAAGCGAAATGAGAAAGAGCTGATACTGCACTCAGGATTGATGTGCCTTGACTTTGACCATGTCGGAAATCCCGACAGGTTCAAAGAGCGACTTCTGAAGCATGACTACTTCGATACGGAACTGATGTTCACGAGTCCATCTGGCGATGGCGTGAAGTGGATTATCCCCATCGACCTGAAAGGATGGGAGCATTCCCGCTATTTCAAGGCTGTAGCCAACTGCATTGAGTCAACTGGATTACCACCTGTGGATAAGTCAGGAAGCGACGTGGCTCGTTCCTGCTTCTTGCCCTACGACCCACAGGCATACATTAACCCTAAATACTCGGAATATGTCGAAGAAAATATTTTCCGCCCAAGATTGGGAGAATGTCCCTTCTAAACAGGAAACTTCGCTCCCAGCTTTGCAGACACATGATACTCATGAGACTGCAATAGACCTCGCTACTGATATAGACAGAGTTGTTCAGGAGATAGAGGCCAATGGCGTTGACATTGCCCCCGATTATGGTATGTGGGTGAATATTGGTTTCGCTTTGGCCGATGGATTGGGAGAACGTGGACGAGACTTCTTTCACAGAGTCAGCCGACTCCATCCTGATTATGAGTCAGCGAACACAGACAAGCAGTTTACTCATTGTCTGAATGGCAGAGGCTCGGGTGTAACCATCGCCTCCTTCTTCCATTATGCAACCCAGGCTGGCATCGAACTCCATCACCCTTCAAATACCATTTTACCAAATATCCAAAATGGTAAAACGGCAAAATGGATAAAACCAGAAAGCGAACTGCCTCACTTCCCCGAGAAGATTTTCGGAACTTTGCCGCCCTTCTTGCAGAAAGTAGTCGGCAATGCCATCTCCATTGAAGACCGCGATGTGATACTGCTTGGAGCTATTGGCTGCCTATCTGTCTGCTTCTACAATGTGTGTGGTGTCTATGATGAACGTGTGGTTTACTCCAACCTTTATCTGTTTGTTGTGGCCGAAGCCGGTATGGGCAAAGGAGCTTTGACGCTCTGCCGTGAACTTGTGGCACCAATCAATCAACGTCTACACGAACAGACTGCCCAGAGGATGATTGAATATAAGCTTGAACTGTCCGAGTATCAGAAGTGCAAAGGCAAAAATCCTGAAGCGATGGAGCCAGTTACTCCACCACAGAAGACTCTTATCATTCCAGCCAATAGCAGCGCAAGCTCTTTGATTAGCATACTGCATGACAACGATGGTATAGGGCTACTCTTTGAGACCGAGGGTGACACGCTTAGCCAGACGCTCAAATCCGAGCATGGCAATTACTCCGACTTGCTCCGCAAGGCGTTCCATCATGAAACAATCAGTATGAGCCGTCGCAAAGATAGAGAATACTTGGAAATCGACAATCCGAGAGTCTCTGTAGTCTTGGCTGGTACTCCCGAACAGATACGCCACCTCATACCCGATGCGGAAAACGGACTGCTCAGCCGATTCATCTTCTATTTTATTCCCTTTCGTCGAGGAATACGCGATGTCTTCGCCACCGATGATGTGACTCGCTCGAAACATGCCGTATTCAAGATTATGGGTGATGAATTTCTACACTTGCTCGATATATTCATAAATCAAGGTTCTTTTGTATTCGTATTGCCAACTCATCTTCAACGTCGCTTTGTTGAGTGGCTGGCCAGGCTCAATGATGAGTGTTGCGATGAAGTTGACAATGGTATGCAGGGAATCGTCCGACGGTTGGGACTTATTGCCTTTCGCATAATGATGCTGTTTACAGCCATTCGTGAATTCGATAGTTCCCAATCGCAAACCAGGACTCCAGACGGGAGTATTGTTCTGATTTGTTCCGAAGAGGATTTCAATACGGTGTTGTGTATTTGTGAGATCTTGCTCTCTCACTCTATACACATCTATTTGAAGTTGCGTCTGACGAACAATCGCAATGTCCTCCCCGACATCGAGACTGGTGTCAATGCCCGTCGCTATGCGTTGTATCACAAGCTCCCTGATGAATTCGACAAATCCGTTTACGACCGAATCGTTTCTGAAATGAACGAGAATCCCAACACTGCCGCCAAGTGGATTGACAAGTTCATTCAGGACGGACGACTCAAGCGAACGAGCAAAGGCAATTATGTGAAGAGTTAGAAAAGTATTAAACCGGGCGAAAGCCCACAAAAAACACTTCCAAAATGAAACAGTTCAAGAAAAAGGAATTCGCCATCATTCCAACCAAAGTTAAGATGGCAACTAAGGCAAACAAGTCTTCTATCAATACAATCAGTATGAATGAGCCCATGAAGGTTGTCATGGATTTCGGTCGCAGCAAAACCGAATATGACGAACTTCCTTCTGGACGCAAGTATCTTACTCCTTCGGAGATTGTAGCCATTCAAGAACTCAATCTTGACGAAAAGAGCCCTTTAGGAACAGTTCGTGATGCCTTTACTCTTCAGTGCATATTCGGTGGAAGTATTGCTGCCAATGTTGGCAATAAGAAGGATATTGACGCATACTGCCATTGTGTTGGTGTATTGCTGGTTCTTGCAGACATTGTGCAGCCTGCACAATCTATCAATGTTGCGGGCAGCGACAAGAATGTTTCGTTCTATCACACATTCTATGCCAACCCAAAGTTAGCAAGTCGCAGCTATGCTGTCAACAGCCAGGTCTATGCTAATGTGTATTCAAAAATTCTAAATTAGTAATGTATGAAAAATCTTATTATTCCTATTGATCATCTTGTGATGTTGGCTGAACTTGATGATAAGGACGCGGGACTGATGGCAAAAGCCATCGCCCAGTATGCCAACAAAGGTATTGCTCCTTCGTTCAGCAATAGTGCGCTCAAAGCTATCTTCACTCTGTTTCGCTCAATTATCGATGCGCAGCGTGAGTCTTCTGCAAAACGCAGCGAAATCAATACGACCAATGCCATGGGCAAAAAGTCGGCTGCAAAGAAGAAGGCCGCCAAGAGAGCAACTGCAACTGATAGCGAATCGCAGCAAATCGCAGACGATGCTACCGAAGCGTCAGAAGCAGTTGAGGAATCGCTCCCACTTGATGCAATCGAAGCGGTATATCCGAAACTCGGTACTTATCGCAACGAATCGCTCTCCATTTGGGAATCCTTCAGCGAAGAGAAGAAACGTAAAGCCATCGGTTACGTTCAAACCTACATCAGTCAAACGCCAAACGCCATTGACCAGATGTATCTGAACAGGTACCTCGGGGCTGAACCTTGGGAGAAGTAAGCCGTAACGAGTCTGCTTGCAGACATTATAACCCTTTGGTGTAGCCTAATACACCAAGCGCACTTGGCTGTTAGGCTCTCCGAGGGGTTGGGATCTGCCTAATGAAAGAGCAAGCTCTGGCAGAATAATTACATTTATGTCAAACCATTATACAGGATAACTATATGGGTAAAGGAAAAAAAGCTATGCTCGAAGTCAGCAAAATGAAGATGACTCCAGCACTCGGCGCAGAACATCAGCGCAAATGGGATGAGTCCCGATGGGACTGTAAACTTGATGACCCAGAACGCAATTACGACAAGAGTCGTGCGCATCTCAACTTCGAGGTACGCAAAGGAGGTGTCATTGCTCCAGTAGATCAATCGGTCTTCATCAAGGAAAAAGTAGATGCACGTATCGCCGAATGGAAAGCCGAAAGGCTTGCTGCAACAGGAAGAGAACCGATAGTTAGGAGTACTCAACATCTCTCAGTTTCTCTTGTTATAGGCGGGAGCAATGAACGCATGAATGAACTTGCATTCGGAAATCAGGTGCTTCGAGAGCGAGGAAACAATGCTCACATCAAGCGTATGCCTGAGATAGAGCAGTTCGCCCTCGACAATTACAAGGCTCTCGCAGAACGTATCGGAGAGAAGAATATCATTTCCTTCATCGCACATTGCGACGAGAAGAACTGTCACATTCATGCTACCATTACTCCAATTTTAGAGGACGGTCGTTTGTCTGCTAAGGATATGTTCGGAGGCGGTTCTCTTGTTGCAGCTCGCGACAAGATGCGTGAATGGCACGATTGGTATGCTGCCGTCAATGAGAAATGGGGACTGGAACGAGGCGATGATATTCACGAGACGGGCGCACGTCACAAGTCGCTCGAAGAACACAACCGTGAATTGCATCGCGAGAACAAATCTCTCGAAGAGGAACTTGAAACCAAGCGACGTGCCATGAAAGGACTCACCACCATGATTGAGAATCTTACTCGACGGCAAGAGGAAATCCAATCACAGATTGCAGAACTTGAAGCGCAACAACAGGAATCCGACTCCAACAAGGAGGATATTCTGCGCCAGATAAAGTTTCTCAATCAAACGCTGACTGAAATCAGAATCAATTTGAGAGAAAAGCGAGGAAAACTTGACCAAGTTAATCAAGAATTGGATAGTCTCAAATCTACATACAATGCCAAATTGAAAGGGCTGGACGCAATCATGAAGAAGGACAATGTCATGATAAACTATATCAACAGAGATGCCGAGATTATCCTCAAAGCTTCTATTTTTGATCAAGTGCTATATGAAGCAGTCAAAATATGCCGAGAAATCCCCGAAGCAGATGCGATGGCAGAGGACACATTCATTGATGACCGTAACAATTTCCGTTGGAAGGATGTGCTAAGCACAGGTCTGAGAGTATTCATTGCCGGAATAGATGGCGCGACTGGCGTAGCCCAGGTGTCAGGCGGTGGCGGCACATCAAACGATATGCCGTGGCGAGACAAGGATGAAGACTTTCTTGATTGGGCTCGCCGCGCTATGCGATATGCCCATGCTAAACATTATCCAGGTAATAGATTCAAACGGTCGCTGAGCAAATAGTCCTCGCGCGCATACGTATATATAAGGAGCAGGTATTTCCAAATTGGAAACACCTGCTTTTGTTAGACCATTTGACCGAAGCTTACTAAATTTTTTGGATAGTCTCGGACAAATGCTTTTGACTTATTGAGTACTTAACTATTATTTCCGTCCAACAACATCAAACCTTTTATCGTCAGCAAATAACGTTGACGGGGATTGGCAGGATACTTCATACACATAAATCCTTCTCTTATTGCTGGTGTGAGAGAATAATCTATAAAGTTCGGACGGTTCTTCAAACCTACAGCCTCCATCATGCTCTTCACACTCATTTCTTCTTTACCGATTGCCAATACCAAACGCGTTACATTCTCAGAAGATGGTTGTATGTCGATTGAACTTGTATGGGTACTTGCATGGGTACTTGAATGGGTACTTGCATGGGTACTTGAATGGGCATCGTTTTCTTCATCTTTATAGCCAATCAGCATATATCGATTCTTCAGTTCATTGTTTTCACCGAGCAGCAAATTACGGAAAAACTTTACGAGGAAGGTCTTGTCTGGCTGTATGCCTTTCTGGGGATTACTATAATTGGCACGGACAAGTGCATTACGGAAGTACCAAGAATGTTTAGCGAACAAGTCGTTCTCCACATTAAAGCCTAGTGAACGAAGATACTGAATAGTAAATACAGCCGTAGTGCGTGTGTTTCCTTCACCGAAGGCATGTATCTGCCAAAGTCCAGATACGAAATTGGCAACATGAGCCACTAACTCATCATTACTGATGCCCTTATAACTAAAATCACGTTCCCGCTGAATGTCATAATCAACAGCCCTGCGCAGATCTTCCCAGTTCAGGTAGCTTACAGTGTCACCCTCCAATACCCATTCACGTTTGGTAATGTCGTACTTTCGCATTTCACCAGCATGTTTCATTACGCCTTCGAAAATTCTGCGATGCAGGGATATGTAGCCCATTTGTCGAGAAGTCGCATGTCTTTACCGAGAGTATGCGCTTGATGTTCTTCGAGGTTTTGTCAGCCTCCTGTTTGTCATCATCGTCAGCCTCACGAGTCGTTTTATTCTCGTAATAACTATTGAGCAACTGTTCCACCTCATCGATGGTGATTTCACCCTCGATGTTTCTGCGAGCCAAACCGTTCAGATACTCTGACGTTTTCAGCCCATCCACCGCCTGAAGTCCAATAGCAGTGCTCCAGGCGTATGCCGCTTCACGCTGCGACGGCTCTCCCTGACGAATATACTCGTCAAAGTTTAAGTGTAGATCCCTGTCGTTTTTTTCGCTCATATCTCGCCTTACTTTATTTCTATAACTTTTTTGTTCCGTTCATTATTATCACATCAGCCATCTTCAGCAGATCAAAGAACCGTCTCGTGATTCTTTACATTTTATCAGCTTACTTAAGATATGGTATTTTCTACAAGCAAGTTAAGCATCTTTTGTTCATGTTGAGCACAGATTGTTTCTTTCCATTGTTGGCTTGCATTAATACCTTGAGTCATTTCACTCATAATACGTAATTTGAGACTACCTTTCTTTATCATATCCTTGAAAGTGCTCTTCTTCGCTTCAGGTGACATGTTCGAGAAGCGTGAATTTACATTGCGTTGGATAAGGCACAAGTTACCAAATCTGTCCACATCATCATCCCAGCGCTCAAATGTTCCTTCTGAAGGATTACGTGGATACCAATGTTCCACTGAGTTTCGGAACTCAAACTCGAATTCTACATTTCGATTCATTCTCCAAAGCAAGAAATCCAAATAATTTAGTACAATATGCGGAGTATTAACTCCGAGTGAGAAATCTTTTTTTTCCAGAAATTCTCGAACCGGACGTTTTGCAAATTCGTTAATTATATCTGTGTAATATGGGATATCCGTATATAGGTTGTCCACGTTAGATGATAGCCAAACCAATAATTTTGTTATCCAGTGCATAACTTTGGGTGAGGTGTATGACACGCGGAGAGCTGATTGCAGCATCAGATTGTCTGGATGATACCATTTACTTGTAGATGCCCATTGCTTGTATGCGGCGAAGTGAGTATTAGCATAGTATGCTCGCTTTTGTGATTGTTGGCCAGAAACGAACAAGGATTTCAAACTCCATTCGCCATCGGATGATTCGTTGGCATATTCTCGTTTGATAATATATTTGTCAAATAAAAATCTTGTACGCAACAAGCACACCATAAACTCACGAGAAAATTTCGAACGATTGATAGGCTCTCCATTTACTACTCCATAGTCCAATACACGTTCAAAAGAAGATGTCAATTTCTTGTCATCTAACAATTCGTATACTAACGTATCTCCATCTCTATGTTTAATGTCAGGATGCAAGTAAAGATAAACCTTAAGCACATGAAGTAAAAAATGTGGGAATTCTATTATACTTTCAAATCGAACTCTCGTATCATCTTCCAAGTATCCATCCTCAGTGTCAACAACAAAGTTTGGACGAGTTATTTCTGAAATAAAGGATCCGGACTTAGATACGGGTGATAATGACAACTGGTGGTAATCGGTTAATTTGCGTGAAGGAATATGCCCCCAATCCCAATCAAACAATTCTCCACGAAGGGCTGGAGTAAAATGCATTTGTACATAACCAGACATATCACGGCATGCATCCCATATCGTAGCAAAAACGGCTTGGTCCTTCTTATTCCCCTGTAATTCTCTCATCAGTCTAGCCTTTAGAACATCACTCTGTTCCAATTGCTCACCACGAGTATTCATTATTTCGAAGTAATGATTTAGATCTGTATGGTCGGGAACTTCTATTCGATAGAGCACTACGTTTTCCAGTTTCTTTACAAAATTGGCCTTGCGTTCATCTGTAAACTTTTCAATATTTTCTTTGATGATGTTCAATCCACTAATAATGTTCTGTTGCAGAAGGTCAACGTCAAACTTGTCCCGTTCATCATCTAATATGGGGCGGATGTGTTGAAGGGTATAGTTCGATTTGTCACGGCAGGAGAAAGACAAAGAATCCTCATTTCCAGTATCAAGTCCCAAATAACTCAGCAATAGGAACAAGGTGGTAAGACGCTGTTGTCCATCTACAACTTCATATACCCCATCATGATTCGCAACAATCAACGAACCGATATAATAGTTGTCGTTCAAGTTTACATCATCTATATCTTCGATGAGTTGCACAATCTGTTTCTCTTCCCATGCATAATCACGCTGGTAGAGAGGAATACTATATCTTACCGATTTGAAAATAGACGATTCATCTTCTAAGATATGTAACTCTGAGATCTTATTTGTTTTCATCATATACCACTCATTTGTTTTAATAGTTCGTATAATATTTCCTGTTCTTCTGTCCAATCTATTTCGGGGACTTGAGCTTTTATGTTTATCTGAAGATTTCCTATTTCGGTGTGTAATCGTGCTAAACTGATTTTTGAGAATACGGCAATGTAATTTGTATAGTTACCCGACCATTCACCAATTGCATACTTGTTGACAGAATCTGCGCCTAAACTACGTAAATCCATACGGAGCATGAATGCCCACATGAACAGTTTCTTAACGGCCAATTCGTCCATATTGTGAAATTTGTCATAATAGAACAACAAAACCGCAAAGAAAAGATTTCTAACATGTGTAAGGCCTGCGGAAGAATGCTTTTGGGGTAGACAGAATATGCGCAGCGGTTCAAACGCAGGATTAGTGGCCAGTTCATGCTTGATATTTGTTAATGTGCGGAGGTAGTGATCTACCATGTCAAAGAAATCAGAACCAGCAATGAATGGTTCCGTTAATTGGAAATATGGTGACGCCTTGCCTGCTCGACGAGCATATGTATAGGGAGAACTGGCAGGAATGCCTTTGTAAGTATCGATGTCATGATCTGTAAATGCCCAGGTCTTTGTACAACGAGACCAGTTGTATATCGGGAATAGATAAACAGAAAAAAGTTCACGGATTTGTGACACATCTTTAGCTTCCCATTTCGTTACGGCATACTCCATCTCATACTTGTCGTTTTGCATCTCGCGGAGGTGGAAAGCTTTCAGCAAATCATGAGGATCGAGAGCACGTCCTCGAGTATTTTGCGAGTCAAATAGTTGAAATGCTTCAGATTCTTTTCCCACTTGTATTACAACCATCTCCAACAAGTTTGACAATGCTTTCTTGAAAGATTCTTTGGTTTCATTGTCGCGCAACGAAAACCACTCACGAATATGAATGTAGTTGTCGTGAATATGCTTTTGTGTGCTTTTATCGTAGAACTTTGTTTGCAGAATAGCATTGTCAAAATCGTCATCCAAATATTTGGATATCAATGTGAGCGAAATTAATCGTTGCTGACCATCTACCACATCAAGTATTTGGTCCGACTTATGAAGGATTATAGTACCGATGCGATACTTGTAATCTGAGAAAGTCAAACTTTGTTGAATGGCGTTATTAATGTCCCCAAGCATAGTGTCTATACTCTGAACATTCCATTTATATGGTCTTTGGTATTCAGGTATTGAAAGATTTAACTGCAAACACTCAGAAACTGGAAGAATTATAATATGATTTTGATTATTATTCATACTAGTGTTTTTTTATATATCCTTCTTGGTCGTAACACCGACGATATTTATTGATTAACTCAAGCAATGACTGTATGTTTTTGTCTAAACTATGAAGTGTATGGAACTTGCCGTATTGGGCATTGTATCGAATAGAAGAACCCTGTGTCAATCGTTGTTCAATATCAGAAGGGATTAAGAATGATGCACGATCACCAAGATATTTTTGGAATTCTGTCAGGAAGATGTGAATTCCTGCTAAATCGAAATCACCGAAGTGTACGTACCTATTTGGAATACCCATAAGCCAATTACGCAGGTCTGTCGATTGTGGATAGCGAGAGACAAACAGCAGCGGCATATTACCCAGCACAGATTCAAACAATTTCTTTTGCTGACGAATCCTACGGAAGTTCTCCATGTTCTCAATACCCACAACGACTATGTCTTGAGGAATAGAAAATTGCTGCCAGTTGTCGATGAACACAAAGCTGCCTTCATGTGGACTGACAACAAAATCTTTGTCGCAAAGTGAACATGAGATGGGCTCGTAGCTATTAACAGGGAAGCCAGGGCAAGAGCGAACTGTCATTAACTTAGAGTTTCCTGTTTCTGCCGCCAAAGAAGCACGAGAAACGAAACTGCTGACTTCAAGCATTCGATAGCTTTCATCCTTGTCTATGAGATATCTTTTCAAGGCCTCAACGTCACGAGCGCGATATGATTTTCTCGAACCATGAGTCACGACTGACAACAGCCCTTCTGCCATCAGTTCATCAAGCAGTTTGCTGCTTAGCTTTGAACCAGCCACCTGCTCACCAGAAATCAATGCATGTATGGATGCGCTTATTGCCATAATTCAGTCCTATTGTGTTCGTTTCAACAACTTGTCCACTCTTGTCTTTACACCATGCTTACTGAGTAAATAGGTGTATTTGTAATCGTATGGGTTATATGACGTTGGCGAACTGTTGATGAGATAGATGTTACGCGAATTGGCAAACTGCAGAATGCCTTTGATGTTATTGGGATGAAGTCGCCCAATCTCATCCATCATACAATGTACGATGAAATTGCCATTCTTCCTTTCTGCTTTCTTTTTGAACACGTTGATAAGCATGATATTCACCATTGCCTTAACCAAAATATCAGTTCCATCAGACCCCACATTATTGATACGTTCTACCCAGTTCGTATCATTATCGTTTTCTTTTACTCTGAACTGCAGACGGAATGCATCGCCAAGTGATACCGTTGGGCGACTTTGTTCATCCTGCAACTGATGGGAGAGACTCTTCAGGTAATCTACAACCTTGCGGTTCACCTCGTCACGATTGTCGCTTGAGAAAAGGTTGAGTTCACCAATCGACAACGCATTCTCCACTGTATAGTCATGAATGGACATGAGCAACTGCGTGAGTCTGTCGGATGACTCATTGGCTCTGAGTTCGATACTTTTAATGACACCAGCAAAGTTCTTCTCTACAAAATCCCTGTTGATATCGAGTATCACGCTGTCCACATCTGACCTACGCTTCATTAGCGCACCAATTTCTGTAGAGATACGTCCCAGAATATCTTTATAATGCTCACTAGTGCGACGGCGGAACTCTTCAATTTTGTTGTTGTCCATAAAGTCTTGCAAATCAACAGCAATCTGCAAATAATCATTATCTGTTACAGGCATCGTATTGAAATGGAACGCATTCTGAGGCTTGAAGTTGCGATTGAAGTTGATAACAGTATCCTTCAGTTTTTCTATCGTTTCCCACTTCTGATTGACTATTCCTCTCAATTGGCTGATGAGTTGTTGACAGTCCTGATGGCCCACTATCAGTTTGTCATCTGAGAGGAATGTGTCTGGCACAAGATGCTCGTTCTCCACCATTTGATGGTATTGGTTCAGCCCCTCACGTCTGTGCGTCAAGTCCTTCAGAATCGACTTCTGACGTTCTTCCAACTCCTGCCGTTTCTTCTCGATACGGGTACGCTTGTCTTCATAGCGTTGACGCATCATTGCAAGCTGTTGCTCAATGTCCTTGATACTCTTCTTGATTACAGGTTCTTTCGCAAACAGATTTTGCTCTGCATCACGATATCTGATGACCGTTGGACGTTCTGCTTCTATCTGTTTCGACAATTCCTTGAGAGCGTCTAAAGCTTTGCGGTATTGATCCAGCAGCGTCACATCCACGCCCTTTCCTGCCAGTTCTGCTTTCTGCTGTTCGTCAAGTTGAGACATTTGAGCATCGAACTCTTGATTTCTAGTGGTCGCTTCTTTGTCCTGCAACACCTTGAATGCATGCAATTCTTCGTCAAGGGCTTTTGAGGTTTTGTTGAAGGCTGTATCAAGGTCTTTGAGTTCCTTTTTATTCTTAGCCTCTTTCGCTTCGCGAACTTCTTTTTCTGCCTGTACTTTAAGCAAAGCCTCATTGAAAGCCCGTTCACGCATTTCCTTTTCCTGTGCAATCAGATCTTGCTCTTCCATCTCCAACTTGTGTCGCTGATTTTGCTGATCCTGACGCTTCACGGGAATCTGTTCTTCTTCCACTTTCAACAATGTTGCTTGCTGACGGAGCGGATTGAGCTGAACAGCATATTTCTTTCCAAGTTTCGAAATGTCCTCTTGAAGTGTGACAGGCAGTTGTGTCAGTTCTCGGTTTGTCTGTTGCAGTTGCTCTTCCAAATGTTTCTTCTCTGTACGATAATCATCGGGGATACGATGTACGGCATCAATGTTGTCTAAGTTCAGCTTGACACCAAATAAGCCATCAGATGCTGCTTTTACCAATTGGGGTTCAAGGCCTCCGGCATATAGGATTCTTTCTTCATCAACCACTTTTCCGATGGTCTCTTCCCAACCTTCAGCATTTTCTGTTAACCATTGATACAACGAACCGTCAAGATTTGAAAGCAATTCTTCAATCTTGGTGATTTGCTCTCTATACTGTGATCGGTTAGTTTCTAAACGTTCTTGCTCGCGCTGAGAGACCTGTTTCAGTTCTGCTTCTTTCATCTCATACTCAGTGGTAATCTGAGCAATCTGACTCTTTACGGCTGTTTGTTGTGCAGCATTCTCCTTTTCTGTTACCTCCAATTTCTGAAGCTGTTTCTTTATCTGAGTCACTTCATCAGCCTTGGGATGCCACAAGCGCAAATCTTTTACGGCATTGTCAGCCCTGTTTTGTTCTTTCTGTAACAACTCCAGTCGCTCATCCGATTCATGCCGCCAATTGTTGAAGGCATCCATTAGTGAGTTTCTGTTTTTCGTTCGTTCATCCTCTAGCAGCTTTCGTTCCTTTTGCGATGACTCTTGCTTCTGATAATAGGCTTTTTTTTGAGCATTTTCAAATGACTGACGAGCATTCTCCAGCTTCCCTCTGGCGATATTGTATTTTTCCTCTATCGACGCATGGGTTTTCAATAGGTCATCCAATAACATTTGCTTATCAGCAGTCTCTTGTTTGATGCTTTCTTCACGAGCGGCCAATGCAAGTTTCTCTTCGATACCCAGTGCTTCAAATTCTTTTCTTGCCTGAACGATCTCTTTCAGTTTACTCTTTTTGCCTCCCAATTCTTGGTTCAGCGCATCTTTTTCCTTTTCATATTCTACTGTAAGTTCTTTTTCACGGGTGCGCTCTTTATCGATGTCTGTTTTTAGTTCAGTAGCCTCAGATTCCAAGAGTGGTATCTTCTCTTCGCTTTCAGCCACAGCGTGATTCAACATCCGCCATACATCTAATAATTGCTGGTCGAGAGCCACGATTCTCCTCCCCTGTTCAGCAATCTTCACTGCCTGTTGGCGCACAGGGTAGTTACCATCACGAGTCTGCCTGAACCAGCAGTCTATTTCGTCATACTCGCGTTCAAAGTCAGTCACCAGTCTTCTATAAGTCTGCAGGTCGATGGGAAGATCCTCATCTGCCATAGATTGTATGATGGTGTTCTTCACGAAGTCGGCATCCAGTTTGGTGTTCAGAAATACGTTCTGAATGCTTCGTGGAATATTCTGATAATGGGCACTCTGTACCAAGGCATAGCGAGTGTATTTGTGGTCGTGAGTATTGCCAAAGATGATATCTTTAAACATCACGCCAGAATCTATTCTTGCAGATACAGACACGTTTTTGTCGATTCGCTCGCGTATTTTAACCCAATCGCTCAACACTTGTTTGTCTTCATCTACGAGCCAATCACGCTGATAAGGAGCATCTATGAATCGCCATGAGGCACGTCCCTGATAACGGCTCACCAAAATAGTGTATGCCCCATTGTCGCGCATTACCTCGTAAAGGATATAAGAGTTTGACTGGCGGAAATAGAACTCGTCGAACGACTTTTGAGCTTGCTGTATGCCAAGGCGATGCTTATCAGCATTATAAAAGAAAAGTAATGCCCTCAGCACAGTACTCTTGCCCACACCTTGGGTTCCCGTGAAATGTACGTTGCCATCTACAGAAATTTCAGCGTAGGGTATATTGGCGCTATTGATAAATATGATCTTATTCAGGTATTTCATCTTCGTTGGCTATTTGAATCATGTTAACCAGTTCTTCAACATAGTGAAATGCAGATGTAATCTTATAGGTTTCGTCCTGCTCACTGACACACTCGGCAAAGCCCATACTCTGCATTTCCTGCAACAGTTTGTTCACTATCTCTAAATAGGAGCCTACGCCATATTTCTTATAGAGATGACCTGCTTTCTCCTTCAGTTCAATGTCCAGGCTGATCTGCTCTATCAGATTGCTCTTTCGGAACTGATAGCCCGCCGTAAACGACTGGTTATAGGTCTTCAGGAAGTCCAGATAGTCAAGCCATTTCGAAAAACTCTCTAACTTTTGTTCTATGGATTGTTTACCCTCACCAATACGTGAGAAGTAAAAGTAGCCGTTGCCACTCTCCAATTGCAAACCAATCTCTTTGAAGAAGTCTGCATAATCGTCGAAGTTCTCCTCAATATCCTCGTACAGATGACGGATAGAGGCTTCAGTACTGTCCACCGAAAGGAATTCTCCGCGGCTCAGTCGCTCGTATATTCGTTGAGTATTATTTCGCATAGATGATAGGATATTCAATGTCTTGATAAGTGGCATATTTCCCTGTCATTCGGCATTCTTCAGGATGCAAAATGACCAGTTGGCAAAAGAGAGCTGCGTGATCTTCTATATCACGCTTGGTCTTATAATCATATCTCAGGATGAAATCAAACAGGTTGTAGCTCGAAGCAGAAAAGGCATTCCATACCTCAGCAGGATCGACACCTTTTAACCGCTGCACATGGTCTTGCAAGTCCTCGTCTGTCAGCGGTTCCGCCTCTGTCCTGGCTGTTTTCCGCAGACCATTGCGCTCGGCTATCCGTCTCAGAATGCTTACTATCTGGTCATTCTCTCTAAGCATTTCCAAAGAGAGCCTTATTTTGCTGTATTGGCGGGATTCCATCCATAGCGGATTACTTTCATCCAGCACCTGCACCAGATTAGTATCTGTCTTGATAAGCAACTGGTCTTGCAGATATTTCAGCTTACGTATCTTCTTATAGAGTTGGTTCTGCTGTTCTATCTGGTTGATATAAACAATAATCTGCCTGTCTATTTCCATCAACGCATGGTACGCCTCCACAAAGTCGTGTTTCACGTCGCTGCACGTCTTTGCCATATGTGGATCATTGGCCATCAGGAAGAAGGCGTGCTCATTGTCCATCAGTTTCTCACATTCACGTATCATCGAACGGATACTGTGACTTTTCTCATCAAGGTTCTGAAGTTTCTTTTTCTTGATAATATAGTTAGGCTCTTGCTTATACGCATTATCCATATTGCGTTTCAGGTCCACCACATTCTTCAGAGTCCTGAATCCCGTTTTCTTCAGTAGTTGCCGTACACTATCCTGATATCCTGCCTTACGGTTGGTATTCGTTTCTTGTAAGAAATAGCCAATGTATTCTTTTAGAGTGTTGATACATTCCTGTACGCTCAGAACACTAATTTCCTCGTTCACGTTCAATACTTCTTCAAAGAAATTGAGATAGTCACTCTCAATCTCTACTGTATTACCCGTTTCCACTAGTACACCATAATCCAGCAGTTTTCTCAGTCGGGCTTCATTACCACCCACCAATTCCAAAGCCAGTCCTTGCGGAAACTTCATCAGTTTCCGCTTCTCAAACATCTCGCTCAGTAATCCTTGTTCTCGCGAGAGTGTTTTAGTAAGCTCTTCTATGGTTCTGAAATGTGATAGTATCTCCATAAAGTATCAAACTTTCAAATGTTCATACAGCTTCAGCCGCAATACCTCACCATTTGGGAACTCGAACTGGAACTTTTTGCGATTGAACATAGGATTATTCTTGTGGATAATGCGATGGTAATTGGGACTGATGATAATGATGTTCGTGGAGTCGTTGTTCTGCGAACAGGTGAGGTTGTCGATGTGGTGGGGTAAAACAGCGAGCACACCGAAACAGGAATGGTCATCCCGTCATTCAGCAACGACCAGTCCACCGTCTTCTGCAATATGAATCCATTGTCGTAATCCATCAGAGTTATGTTTTGTTTTTTAATTTCTTGTTTACTTCTTACTGTCATCTTACCCTTAAAACCTATGGTGCTATTATTTCCCAGTGTCCCCCTTTATCTGGGCCAATGCGACGGATGACCCTTTGTTCCTGTAGTTTTCTTAAGTGCTCTTGCACGTTGCGAGAAGCGATATTTATTTCTTTAGAAATGGACAGTGCCGTCGCGTTCGGATTCTTCCAGATGATTCTAACAATTTTTGCTCGCGTCGTAGATAATTTTTCTACGATGCTATCTACGATGTTTTCTGTGATGTTTCCTGCGATGTTTTCTACGACATCACCGCCAACTTTACCGCCAGTTTTACCGCCATCCTCTTTGGTATAACTCTGTGAGACTCTCACATCAACCTTGAATGCCGTGATAAGATTGACGTTGAACTCTGCGGGTTGGTTGCCATTTTCCTTCAGGTCAGTCTGGACTTGGCCTACACCTCGATTGAACATATTGACATAGCCCAGCGTCTTCATGGCACTGGCGACAAGTGGATTGCGATAGTCGTTCACACTTGGGAAATTCTCTGGGCGTGCGTTTCCATAGAGACCTCCGGCATTAAGAATCTCCAGATGACTGGCAAACTCATAGAAGCGAAGTGGCGTATTACTCTGCATATCTCGGTGCATACAGGCGTTGAGAAGAAGCTCTCGGATAGCCTGATAGGGGTAGTTGCTGACCATCTCCTCGCGAAGGATAGAAACGAAAACGGGTTTCTTCTTGATAACAGACAACTCCAAAAGTGATTCTAGACGTGGTAGCAGTTCACAATAATTGCCTTCCAACTGCATTTCATTCTCTACCTCACTGGTCACGTCCTCACCCTTGAAACACACATACTGCACGTACAGGCCTGGCATGAAACGACGCGGCTTGTAGCCAAACAGTACGACTGCTGCGTATGTGGGGCATTGGTGCTCAGTGTCATACATGCCCACAGCGGCCATCTGTTCCTCGATGGGACGAGTGTCAGATTCCACCAACTCATTACCTAATAGCGGTATCAAATACTTTGTGCTTAGCAAGTCCGTATTGATATCATTCAGTTTGGCAGCCAAACAAGGCATGGTGTCGAAGGTGGCCATGAATGACATCCTTCGTTCTGCGAGGATGCGCTCTTCTGCCTCCGTAGCTATGTCTCGACGTGGCCCGATACGTATAAACGTGCGTCCACGATAGCGCACAGGCGGCAGGTCAGACGGACTAACCTCAGCCACCAGCAAATCACCCTCGGGGAACTGGAAACGGTCAACGCTCATAACAGGTATAGGCAGGATGTTTCCGTTGCTGCGTATGGCTGCAATCTTCTTCAGTAAATCATCGGTGACCTTCAGACCCGACAACTCTCCGTTGTCGTATGCGCCAAGTATCAAGTAGCCATTCTTGCGTGAATTTGGCAGATCGTTGGCAAAGGCACAGATAGCCTCCTGGAACTTATCCATGTCACTTGTTGACGTGGTTCGCTCTACACGATAGGTTTCCGTGCTATGCAGCAGTTCTTGTATTTCGTCTTTTGTTATCATTTAACCCTTCTCTATTCTCAACAGTTCGTTTATATCGACTTCGAGGAGTTCTGCGATTTTGACGAATGTCTCCATAGGTGGCTGGCAGGCATTGGTACACCATTTACTCACAGTAGTAGGCGCACAGCCCAACTGCTCGGATAACCACTTGTTGGTTCTCTTCTTATCTACGAGTACTACTTTTATCCGATTTTCCATTTTTATTCTGTTGAAGTTATTATTCTGAGATCTGATTGTACATTGTCTATTTCCAAATAACCGTCTGTATGGATGGACTTGTCGAGGACTTCTGTTTTGAATGCCACTCCAGTTCCATGACAGAGCATTGTGCCAATATGAAGTACAAGCTTGTAGAGTTGGTGCCCCTGTATATGAAGATAGGCATTAGTTTCATCAAGATGCTCGTTTGTCATGCTTTCAGGTTGCTGAAGATTCTGTAGTGCATCTTCAAATAGCTGTTTCACATGTTCTATATAGGCACTGCCGTTATCTGTAAGTTCATTCCTTGTAGGTTGTAACGGCATACACGCATTGAATTTGGTAATGTTCCATTGCTGATTTAACTCAGAACTTTGGCTGTAATGTACAAGGTAGAGGAGTGGCTCATATACTACTTTGGAGAGCTCTTGCAAAAAAACATTGAAGTAAAATTCGGCCTTAGGCACTAATTCTGCAAATCTATTTTGAAGATGCTCCGCCTCGCAGAAATGATTCTCCCAGGAATAGGCATACGTTTGGGCAATGTGATTGTCCGCTGTTAATCCAACTTCGCCTTTCAGCTGTCGCAAATCACTATCTATACAAATGAAAAAATTCTTAGTGAGATAAGGTCTGTAGCGCAGGCATTGTTCACAACCGTGTACGTCATTACCTTTTTCATTCTTCGAGTAAGTTATGAAATGATAGGTCGCAGGGAAGGCTTTCTGAAGTTGGTTGCTCCAGAAAAGTATATCCTCAGCATCCTCCAAATGTACAACAGCCTTGATGCTTCTGTCGCGCAAAGGAATATTGCGATAGTAACGTGCTTGTTCTTCGATCCTGTTCATATCCTATTACTTGACTGGAGTTGTAATATCCTCCATGTAAATGATCTTATCGCCCCATCCGTCGCCAAAAATGCTTGGAGAATGAGTAGTGATAAAGTATTGCGCATTAGGATTGAGTTTTACAAGCGTGTTGATAAGCTCATATTGCCAACTGATGTCGAGGGAGTTTTCAGGTTCATCAAGCAACACGTACGCTTCTTTTCCATCCATCAGGAACACACGAAGTAAAATCAGAAGAATCTGCTTTTCTCCAGAAGACAAAGCATCAATCGGTATAATCTGTTCCTTAGAGAGAATATTGAATTTGTTTCCTTCTATTTCGATGCGCTTACCTGTATCTTTAAACATGTCGTTTACAGTTGAAATGAACTCGTCAATACGTGCTTTCATCTCAGCCTGTTTTTCTGCGGTAGCATCAATCATGGCCATACGATGGTACATCATTGACGGCCCCGTTTTCATATCGAACATATAGAATTCAAGATCTTGTGTCAATGCATTCACCCCTTTGCGCTTGTCACGCATGACAATATTGTCAATGGAAGGCACAAACACAATTTGTTTTTTGTCATCGAGATTCTCTAGAGCTAACTTATAAATCTCGTTTAGCAATGTGGTTTTGCCACTACCGTTGATACCAACGATGATGTTCACATCCTCGTTGGCTTCTAAGTGAACATTATACTTGCCCCAAAGACAAGTTGAGATTTCTTTAATTTTGGAGTACGACATAAAGTCTATTCTTTAATCAGTTCGTTACTTCTGGATGAGTATACACCATATTAATAATACGCATGCAAAATTAATCATTTTTTGCTAAAACAAAGAATAAATATCTACATTTTCTGTAATATTCCCCGTTTTAATAGCATTTTCTTCACTTTTATTCTTCACAGATACCATTTTTTAGCGTGCTTAACCACAAAAAGTGCCACCTTTGGCAGAAATTTAATGTAGAGCAATAAGGCCTCACGACTAAAAGTTGTCAGTATTGGCAGATTTTAGTAATGACAAGGTTTTGTCATTACTGCATTCCTCGTCTAACATAAATCAAAAAAAAAATGCAACAACAATGAAACATTTTATGTGTTTCCTTTTGGTTGTTTTGGGAGAAATCTGTACCTTTGCAGTGATTTTGTAACATGTTGATTATCAATGGTTATTTTCGATTTTGCAACATGTGTGCAACATCCGGTGCTAACGCATTGATAGTCAGTTAAAGTCGTTTTCGAGGAGGTGAAGTAAGACATCATCGGACAAATAAAGAGAAATCTACATCGATAAAAATAGCGCATAGCCAAGAGGCTGTGCGCTATTTGTTGTTTGGGATATATTCCGTTCTTTTAGACCTTCGGTGAGCTTAATAGTTCTCAGCATTGATTTCGAAATACGCCTGGGGATGGAAGCAGACGGGACAAACGTCGGGAGCTTGAGTGCCGACGACGATATGACCGCAGTTGCGGCACTCCCAGATGCTGACACCACTCTTGCGGAAGACCTCTGCGGCCTCCACGTTGTGCAGCAGCGCACGGTAGCGTTCCTCGTGGTGCTTCTCGATAGCAGCCACACCTCGGAATTGCTCAGCCAACTCGTGGAATCCCTCCTCGTCAGCCTCGCGGGCAAAAGTGTCGTACATATCTGTCCACTCGTAGTTTTCGCCTTCAGCGGCATGAAGCAGATTTTCGGCTGTCTGCCCTAAACCTCCCAAATGCTTGAACCACAACTTGGCGTGTTCCTTCTCGTTTTCAGCGGTCTTGAGGAAGAGGGCTGCAATCTGCTCATATCCGTTCTTCTTAGCCACAGAAGCATAGTAGGTATACTTGTTGCGAGCCATCGACTCACCAGCGAAAGCAGTTTCGAGGTTCTTCTCTGTACGTGTGCCAGCATATTTGTTGGCTGTGGCAGGTGCCTCAGGCTCAGCAGCAACCTTAACGAAATCTGATGCTGGATGTTTACAGAGGGGACAGATGAAATCGTCGGGCAATTCCTCACCCACATATTCATAACCACAGATGTTGCAACGCCAGATGGTCTTGCCCTCAGCAGTTTGGCCGACGGGCTGTGGCTTCGGTTTGATGTTTTGCTGATAGTAGTTATAGGTGGCTGAAGGCACATCGGCGAGTGTCTCCATCTCAGTGACGGAACCGATGAAGAGCATGTGTGTGCCCAAATCAATGGCCTGCTCCACATCAGCAGAAAGGAAGGCATTGGTGCCTCTGGTGATAGCCATCGTACCATTGCCAACACGTCGGCATTCAGTGAAATCGGCAAACTTATTGACCGTACGTCCGCTTTGGAAGCCGAAGTGCTTGAACAGTTCGAAGTCGGCTGCCTCGCTGATGATGGAGGCCGTGAAGCGTCCCGAACGCTGGATGAGTTCGGTGGTCAGGTTCCCCTTGTTCAGGGCTACGGAGATGCGGTTAGGTTGCGCTGTGACCTGAGCCACAGTGTTACTGATACAGCCATTGTCACGACCGTTGTCACAAGTCGTGATAACGAACAGGCCATACTGGATGTTGAAAAGTGGATTACTCATAATGTTAGTTTTTAATAAGATTGTTTTTATGTTTATGTTGTTTTATGTGCTATGCAATGTGCATGTTTCACTTCCGGATAATACTTCTTTTTGCCAGTTCTATGTATATCTAGCATCTACTGTATATGTAAGCCATATTTATTCTTTAATGTAGTGTTCTCTATTGCAAAGATAGGGCATTCATTTCAAACAAACAAGGTTTCCCGCAAAATTTCTAAAGTTTAGAATTAAATTTTGCAACTTTTTTAAATATTTTTGCAACTTTCAAATTCTTGCGAGTATAAGGGAAGGATTTCCTTCCGCCATAGACAAAAAACAAGGATTCAAGGTTTCTGGAATAGACTTTCCTTGTTTCCTTGAATCCTTAAACATTATGACTCTTCCCTAAATGAGCTTGAATTTTGTCTACAATAGCCCCATATTAGGCATCACAACTGCATCTTCAGGATCTGTTCGACGTAGTTGATGAAGGCCTGGTTGCAGAGGCGGATGCCGCCGGGGGTGGGATAATGGCCGGTAAAGTACCAGTCGCCGGGATGGTCGGGGCAGGCGTGGTGCAGCCCTTCGATACTCTGGAATACGAGTTCGACAGGCGACTGCATGCCTTCGGGACGGAGCATTTCGACAATCTTTTCGTTGATCTCATCAACGGTGAAGGGGGCATAGATGGCACGAACATGGTTTTGTGAGTTGACTGTTGACTTACACTTGCGGTAGGTCTCAGCGATAAGTTGTTGCATACCGCGTTCTTGGATGAGGGCGATAGCAGCACGGAAAGCGCAAAGCTCCTCGAGGTGCGACATATCGATGCCGTAATAGTCGGGATAGCGAATCTGTGGGGAGGAACTAACCATAACGATCTTCTTGGGATGGAGGCGGTCAAGAATCTTGAAGATGCTCTCCTTGAGGGTCGTGCCGCGAACGATGGAGTCATCGATGATAACGAGGTTGTCCACATAAGGAATTAGGGAGCCGTAGGTGATATCATAGACGTGGGCTGCGAGGTCGTTGCGCTCGGAACCCTCGGCAATGAAAGTGCGCATCTTGATGTCCTTCCACACGACCTTCTCGATGCGGACATCGTGGTCGAGCCGACGCACACCATCGGTCATGCCGTGGAAAGCGACCTCGGCAGTATTGGGAATGTAGGAAAAAACCGTGTGGGCGACGTCGCCCTCGATGGCCTTCATAATGGCAGGGGTGAGTTGCTCACCCAGCCGCTTTCGCTCTTGATATATATCACGGTCAGAACCTCGGCTGAAGTAGATGCGTTCGAAGGAGCATGCCCTCAATTCCTTGGGCGGAAGAATTTGTTCCAAACGAACTTCCCCACTCATACGAACGATGAGCGACTGTCCGGGCAGGAGTTCGTGGATGTCTTCGGCGGTGAGGTCGAAGGTGGTCTGGATGACGGGACGCTCGGAAGCCAGGACAACCACCTCGTCGTCCTGATAATAGAAGGCAGGACGGATGCCCCAAGGGTCACGAACGGCGAACATTTCGCCAGAACCCGTCAGTCCGCACATTACGTAGCCGCCGTCGTAGTGACTCATCGTGGTCTTCAACACGTTCGCCATCTCCACATTATTTTCTATATAGGATGTGATGTCTGTGCCTTCCAGCCCCTGCTCCTTGGCTTCGATGAAGAGCCGCTCCACCTCGCGGTCGAGGCGGTGGCCCATCAGTTCGAGCGTGATGTAGGCGTCTCCATAGATGCGGGGCGACTGTCCTTGTTCTGTCAAGAACTGGAATACCTCGTCAATGTTGGTCATGTTAAAGTTGCCGCACAAACAGAGGTTTTTGGCGCGCCAGTTGTTCCTCCTCAAAAAAGGATGGACGTATTGCAAACCGCTTTTGCCCGTGGTCGAGTAGCGCAGATGCCCCATGTAGAGTTGTCCGGCAAAGGAGTCATCAATGCGCTTGAAAATCTCCGTGATGGCATCCTTGCCCAACGCCTTCTCACGGAACATATATTCTTCCCCTGCTGGGGCATCGAGGTTGACACAAGCCGCGCCCGCACCCTCCTGGCCACGATTGTGCTGCTTCTCCATCAGTAGATAGAGCTTGTTCAACCCCCACCGCCACGTGCCGTACTTCTGTTGGTAATACTCTAGTGGCTTCAAGAGGCGAATCATCGCCACGCCACACTCATGCTTCAAGTGTTCCATCGATGCAAGATTTGATGAATGACATAAATAACGGGTGTGGATGCAGCACCGTTGAGGCGTACTCGGGGTGGAACTGCGTGCCGACATACCATTTCAAGGTCGGAATCTCAATTATTTCCACAAGATCGTTGTCGGGATTCCTTCCGACACACTGCATACCATGATGCTCATATTCCTCGAGATAGGTGTTGTTGAATTCATAGCGGTGACGATGTCGTTCTTGAATCTGAGGCTTCCCATAGATGCCACGAACTTTGCAACCGTCCTTGAGAACACAGTCGTAGGCGCCAAGCCTCATCGTTCCACCCATACCAGTGATCGTCTTCTGTTCCTCCATCAGATCGATGACGGGATGTTGCGTGTTAGGGTTCATTTCCGTACTGTGGGCATCAGCATGGCCCAGCACATTCCGAGCAAACTCGATGACCATCATCTGCATGCCTAGACAAATGCCGAAAGTGGGAATATTGTGGGTGCGACCATATTCGGCAGCGATAATCTTACCCTCGATGCCACGCTGTCCGAAGCCTGGACAGATGAGGATGCCAGCCATGTTGTTGAGCCGATTAGCGATATTTTCGACGGTAATTTCCTCGCTGTTGAGAAAATGAATCTTTGTCTTCACATCATTATATATGCCAGCAAGGTTCAGACTCTCACGGATGCTCTTGTAAGCATCCTGCAGGTCGTATTTGCCGACTAGCGCCACATGCACCTCGCGGGAAGCCTGGCGTTGTTTGTCGAGAAAGTCATGCCAGGACTTCATGGCTGGCGTTTCCCCTACTGGGATGCCAATCTTCCGCAGAATCGCCGCATCGAGCCCCTGACGCTGCATGCTAACCGGCACTTCGTAGATGCTGGGCATATCCTCGCTCTGCACCACACATTCGAGGTCCACATTGCAGAAGGAAGCCACTTTCATGCGAAGCGAGTCGTCGAGATGACGCTCCGTTCTCAGCACCAAAATGTCGGGCTGGATGCCCATGCCCTGAAGCTCCTTCACCGAATGTTGGGTGGGCTTGGTCTTCAGTTCATCCGCTGCCTTCAGATAGGGAACATATGTCAGATGTACGCAGACGGCATCACGTCCCAATTGCCAGCGCAGCTGACGGATAGCCTCCATGAAAGGAGCACTCTCAATGTCGCCGATGGTTCCGCCCACCTCTGTAATGACGAAGTCAAGGTCTTCATGTACGTCCTCCCGAAGCATTCTCCGCTTAATCTCATCGGTAATGTGCGGTACGACCTGAATGGTCTTGCCTAGGTAATCACCATGACGCTCGCGGTCGATGACAGTCTTGTAGATGCGACCGGTGGTGATGGAGTTGTTGCGGGTAGTGCGGATGCCCGTGAAACGTTCGTAGTGCCCGAGGTCGAGGTCGGTTTCCATGCCATCGTCGGTCACGTAGCACTCGCCATGCTCATAAGGATTGAGCGTGCCCGGGTCGATGTTGATGTAGGGGTCGAACTTCTGGATGGTGACTTTGAAGCCACGTGCCAGCAAGAGTTTACCAATACTGGCGGAGATGATGCCTTTGCCCAAGGAAGAAACCACACCGCCGGTGACGAAGATGTACTTTGTGTTCATATCTATTATATAATGTGTATTTACAACAAAGTTTCCCCCTCCCTCCTATGGGTGAGGGAGAGGGATTAGATCTGGTTTATGGTTGCAGAGTGAAACCGAAGACCAGATAGGCGTGCTGGCTGCATGGATTGCCGACAACCTCACCGAAGATGGGGACACTGAAGGAGTCTGTGATCTTGATGTCCTTCGTGGCGCGGAGTGCGAGGTTGACAACTGCAAAACCGGTTGTTCCGTAGGATGTTGTGTAGTGAGGAACGGCACCAACTGTGGCTGTCCAGTCGCAAGTGGCGAGTTTGAACGGAGCTGAAACCTCGAAGTAGGAACTGTAGGCTCGCTTGCCATTCTTCTTCACACCATCGTTGCCGGCGAAATTCGTGTACCATTGCAGGGCGACAGGTCCGAAGTCGTAGCCAATGTTACCCTCGAACACGTGATTGGTGCGATGTGCCTCATACATGAAATAGCGGTTCTCTGTATCCTGACCGGTGCTGAACCAGTAGTCAGTGACACCGATGTTGAATCCTCCGATGGTGTAAGCGAGCGTGAGGTCTAGTTCCCTTGTGTCAGCTGATTCGGTGAGTCCGGTGCTGCCCCATGCGCTGAGAGAGATGCCTTTGTATGCAACGCCGAGCGTAGGTTGGAGCGCTGTGTGCCCGAGATCTTGGCCACGCCAGATGTAATGGTTTACCACGTCAGCAGCAATTGTTGCTTCTACTGTATCTTGAGCCTCTACGGCTGCCGCTCCGAGGAGCGACAAAGCCGTGAGGGAAAACAATCTAATTACCTTCTTCATAATACTTGATGTTTTTGATGTTAATATTTGATGTGATTAAAATGAGAGAAATTACATTTTGAATGCTTTAATAATAAATATTAGTTGTAGCAGGATTCTCCGTGCTCGTAGATGTCGAGACCTTCTTCTTCGATGCGGGCATCCACACGCAGACCGTGCAGTTTCTTGATGCCATAGAAGAGGATGAGTCCGCAGACAGCAGCCCAAAGGTCGATGACGAGGATGCCGAAGCACTCTGCGCCGAAAAATCCCCAACCGCCACCATAGAATGCACCGTTAGAAGTAGAGAGCAAACCAGTCATCAGGGTACCGAGGATGCCGCAGACACCATGTACTGAGCTGGCGCCCACTGGATCGTCGATGTGTAGTTTGTGGTCGATAAACTCAATGGCGAAGACGAGCACAACACCGCAGACAAGACCGATGATGACGGCTCCAATGGGAGACACGAGGTCGCAACCTGCCGTGATGCCCACAAGGCCTGCCAGAATGCCGTTGAGCGTCAGTGAGAGAGATGGTTTGCCGTATCTGAGCCAAGTGATGAACATGGTTGCCACGCCACCTGCCACTGCTGCGAGGTTGGTGGTCAGGAACACGTGAGAGATGGCTATACGGTTCACCTCGCCAGAGGCTGCCAACTGACTGCCGGGGTTGAATCCGAACCATCCGAGCCAGAGGATGAATACGCCGAGTGCTGCCAAAGTCAGATTATGACCAGGAATAGCGCGGCTCTTACCATCTTTGCTGTATTTGCCAAGACGTGGTCCCAAGGCGATAGCGCCGATGAATGCCAGCACGCCACCTACTGAGTGAACGATGGCAGAACCTGCAAAGTCGTGGAACACATCACCGAATGTAGTCATCATAAAGCTGTCCTCAGCATCGTTGCAGAGCCAGCCGCCACCCCATGTCCAGTGACCTTCCACGGGATAAATGATGAGAGAGATGAATGCGCTGTAAACGAGATACATCGAGAACTTCGTGCGCTCAGCCATAGCACCGCTCACGATGGTGGCGCTGGTGGCACAGAAGACCGTTTCGAAAATCAGGAAGCCTTCCACGGGTAGGTCGTTCTCATAAAAAGAGAGGTCACCCCAGTTGGGCATACCGATGAAACCACCGAGAATGTCGCTTCCAAACATGATACCGAAACCGATGAAGAAGAACAGCAGAGAACCGAACATGAAATCGACAAAGTTCTTCATCAGAATGTTTGCGGCGTTCTTAGAGCGTGTGAATCCAGCCTCACACAGGGCAAATCCTGGTTGCATCCAGAAAACCAACATGGCTGCCAATAGCATCCATACTGTATCGAGTGAAATACCTATTTCGTTCATGATATAATCCTTTCTTAAAATGTACCTATTTTACTTCTTATCTCTCAGTACGGTGTCACCATTTTCGCCCGTGCGGATGCTCCAAGTGTCAATCATGTCGCTCACGAAGATGCGCCCGTCACCGATTTCTCCTGTGTGTGCCACCCGCAGAATGACCTTTACCGTTGGGTCCACGAACTGGTCGCGGCATACGATGGTCAGTGCCACGCGCTCAATTACGTCGGTCGAATACTGAACACCGCGGTAGATCCTCTCTTGGCGGCTTTGACCGATGCCGTGCACGTTGTGGTACTCAAACCAGTCGATGTCCGAACTGAGCAAGGCTTCCTTGACCTCCTCAAACTTGGTCTTGCGGATAATTGCTTCAATCTTTTTCATACCTTAATAGTGTTTAAATTGTTTTGTGTTGTGACTTTTTTCTCTCTTTTTTGTTCCCATTGCAATGAAACTGCTGCAAAGGTATGGACTTTTCTTTAAACAAACAACAAATTGAAAGGTTTTTTTGTAAAAATACGACATAAATCAATAAAATATTGCTTTTTAGTAAACTTTTGCTCCTAATTCTTTGTTTATTCTTTCAAAATGTACTACCTTTGCAGCGTAATTCAAAAACAAAGTAATCACAACAATCAAATCAAGCGCAAAATGACACGCAAGATACACTTCGTCAAAATGCATGGTGCGGGCAACGACTATATTTACGTTGACACATTATTATATAATATAGAAGACCCATCGTCAGTTGCACGTGCATGGAGCGATCGCCACAAGGGCATCGGCAGCGATGGTTTAGTGCTGATAGGACACGCTGACGGGAAGGACAAAGCCGAAGCCGACTTCACGATGCGCATCTTCAACGCAGACGGATCCGAAGCCATGATGTGCGGCAACGCTAGTCGATGTGTAGGAAAGTATCTTTACGATAAAAAACTGACGACACAAACACAAATTCGTCTGCTTACGCTTTCTGGGGTCAAGGTGCTCAACCTGCACCTGACATCCCAGGGCGTGGTGGAATCCGTGACAGTCGACATGGGTGAACCCATCTTCAAAAACGACCGCCAATTCATGCCCAGCCAATTCAAGATAGGCGAATCGGCCCTCCCCGAGGGCACATTCGTATCAATGGGCAATCCACATTATGTCATGTTTGTTGATGATTTAAATACGGTAGATGTCGCCACGGAAGGTGCGCGGCTCGAACACCACCCTGCGTTTCCTGAACGTTGCAACATCGAATTCGCCGTTGTGCGTCCAGACGGCATTCGTGTTCGCGTTTGGGAACGTGGCAGTGGCATCACTATGGCCTGCGGAACTGGAGCCTGCGCAACGGCTGTAGCAGCTGCACTGACGGGACGAGCCAGTCGGACAAGCCACATCATTATGGACGGTGGAAGCCTCGACATCGAATGGCGAGAGAGCGACAGCCACATCTACAAAACAGGTCCAGCCGAATATGTTTTCGAAGGAGATGTGGAACTACCAAATTGTAAACTGTAAAGATTAAATAATAAATGATATGGCACATATCAATGAAGATTTTCTGAAATTGCCAGGTGCGTATCTTTTTTCAGAGATAGCACAAAAGGTGAAGACGTTTAAGACTGAGCATCCTGAAGCGGATGTCATCAGTCTTGGCATTGGCGATGTGACCCAGCCTCTGGCTCCAGCCGTGGTAGAGGCCTTGCACAAGGCCGCCGACGAACTAGCCAGTGGAGCCACATTCCGAGGCTATGGTCCAGAACGAGGCTACGATTTCCTGCGCAAGGCCATCGTAGAGAATGATTTTCAAGCTCGCGGCATCAATATCTGCGAAGACGAAGTTTTCGTCAATGATGGCGCAAAGAGCGATACAGGGAACTTTCAAGAACTGTTGGGCAAGGATGTTCGCATTGCCGTAACCGACCCGATTTACCCCGTCTATATCGATTCCAATGTAATGGGGGGTCGCACAGGAGTGTTGAGCAGCAACGGACATTGGTCGAACGTCATTTATATGCCCTGCTGTGCTGAGAATGGTTTTGTTCCAGAATTGCCAACGGGGCAGGTGGACGTCGTCTATCTCTGCTATCCTAACAACCCTACAGGCACAACCCTCTCCCGAGAAGAGTTAGAGAACTGGGTACGCTATGCCATCGAACATGACGCCCTGATTCTCTATGATGCAGCCTACGAAGCCTACATCCTGAATGATGACATTCCTCACAGCATCTACGAGATAGAGGGCGCAAAACGGGTAGCAGTGGAGTTTCACAGTTTCTCTAAGACCGCAGGTTTCACGGGCGTTCGCTGTGGTTACACCGTAGTGCCTAAGACTGTGACAGCCACAACCAAGAAAGGTGACCGCATCACTTTGAATCCACTTTGGAACCGTCGGCAATCCACCAAGTTCAACGGAACGAGTTACCTTAGCCAACGGGCTGCCGAGGCCATTTATACACAAAAAGGAAAGAAGCAAATCCGTCAGACCATCTACTACTATATGGAGAATGCTCGACGGATGCGTGAGGCATTAAGCGGTATGGGCTTCGAAATCTATGGCGGCACAGATGCTCCATATCTTTGGGTTCGTACCCCCGAGGGATATTCTTCTTGGAGCTTCTTCGATGAGATGCTCCACAAGGCACAAGTGGTTTGTACACCCGGCGTGGGCTTTGGTCCTGCAGGCGAAAAGTATGTGCGCCTCACCGCTTTCGGTCAACATGAAGCAACAGCCGAAGCATTGAATAGAATCAAGAACATGTAATATAGTGAAATCAGAACATGTAAATGTCAATTATTGAAAGATAAAATGAAACAGCAAGGATTATATAGCGAAGCGTATGAGCACGATGCCTGTGGTGTCGGCATGGTGGTCAACATTCATGGTGGCAAAAGCCATGAGTTGGTAGACAATGCACTGAAGGTGCTGGAGAACATGGAGCATCGTGGTGCAGAGACTCGCGACAAGACTGGCGATGGTGCCGGCATCTTGGTGCAGATTCCCCACGAGTTCATTCTTTTGCAGGGCATCCCCGTGCCCGAGAAAGGAAAATATGGAACAGGTTTGGTGTTCCTGCCGAAGCAGGAGCAGGCTCAGCAGAACATTCTGAGCGTGATGATAGAAGAGATAGAGCGTGAGGGACTCACACTGATGCACATGCGCACCGTGCCAACATGTCCGGAGGTGCTGGGTGTTGGTGCTCGCGAAGTGGAGCCCGCCATCAAGCAGATTTTCGTCACGGGTGTGAGCGAGGATCAGGTGGAGACGTTTGACCGTATATTATATAAGGTACGCAAGAGAATCGAGAACCGCATCACTGATGAGGACTTCTACATCTGCTCGCTCAACAGCAAGAACATCATCTATAAAGGTATGCTCACCTCGGGGCAGCTGAGAAGATATTTCCCAGACTTGTCAAGCCCCTACTTCACGAGCGGTCTGGCATTGGTGCACTCTCGTTTCAGCACCAACACGTTCCCGAAATGGAAACTTGCACAGCCTTTCCGCCTGTTGGCGCACAACGGAGAGATCAACACCATCCGTGGTAACCGCGGTTGGATGAAAGCCCGTGAGAGTGTGCTCAGCAGCGAGGCCTTGGGCGACATTAAGGATATCCGTCCTATCGTGCAGGATGGCATGAGCGACTCTGCCAGTCTCGACAACGTGTTTGAGTTCCTGACAATGAGCGGTCTCAGCCTCCCACAGGCAATGGCGATTCTCGTGCCAGAGAGTTTCAACGACAAGAACCCCATCAGCGAGGATCTGAAGGCCTTCTACGAATATCATTCCATCCTCATGGAACCATGGGACGGCCCTGCCGCATTGTTGTTCTCTGATGGTCGTTACGCTGGCGGTATGCTGGACAGAAATGGACTCCGCCCCAGCCGCTACACAATCACCAAGAACGGCATGATGGTCGTTGCCAGTGAGGTTGGTGTGATGGACTTCGAGCCTGGCGATGTTGTCAGCAAGGGACGTTTGCAGCCCGGCAAGATTTTGCTCATCGACACACAGGATGGAAAGATTTACTACGATGGTGAAATCAAGGAGAAGCTTGCCAAGGCTCATCCTTACCGCGAATGGCTGAGCACCAACCGCATCCAGCTGGAAAAACTGAAGAGCGGTCGCCATGTAGAGAACTCAGTGGAGAACTACGAGCGTAAACTCATCAATTTTGGCTTCGGTCAGGAGGATATCGACAAGACTGTCGTTCCGATGGCCACTGCCGGTCAGGAACCTGTTGCCGCAATGGGTAATGACACGCCACTGGCAGTCATCAGCGACCGTCCACAGATATTCTTCAACTACTTCCGTCAGCAGTTCGCGCAGGTAACCAACCCCGCCATTGACCCGATACGCGAGGAGCTCGTCATGAGCCTCACCGAATACATTGGTGCGGTAGGTACAAACATCCTGACACCCGACGCCAGCAACTGCAAGATGGTTCGCCTTCCACAGCCTGTGCTGACGAACACGCAGTTGGACATTCTCTGCAACATCCGTTACAAGGGCTTCAAAACAAAGAAACTGGCCATGCTTTTCGACATCGAGAAGGGTGCCAGCGGACTGCGTCAGGCCATTGAGGACCTCTGCCACGAGGCTGAGGCAAGCGTGGATGAGGGTGTGAACTACATCATCCTTTCCGATAGAGACATTGACGAGAAGCGTGCAGCCATTCCAAGCCTTTTGGCGGTGAGCGCCGTGCATCATTACCTCATCAGTGTACAGAAGAGAGTACAGACTGCCCTGATTGTGGAGAGCGGAGAGATTCGAGAGGTAATGCATGCCGCTTTGCTTTTGGGTTATGGTGCCAGTGCCATCTGTCCGTACATGACTTTTGCCGTGCTTGATGACCTCGTGAAGAAGCACAAGATTCAGGAAGACTATGCAACAGCTGAGGCACATTACATCAAGGCGGTTGACAAGGGCTTAAAGAAGATTATGAGCAAGATGGGCATCTCAACCATCCGCAGTTATCGTGGTGCGAAGATTTTCGAGAGCATCGGACTCAGCGAGGATCTACTGAGAAGATATTTCGGCACGGAAGTGAGCACCATCGGCGGTATTGGTCTGAGAGACATCGCCAGAGATGCCATCCATCTGCACGACGAGGCTTTCAAACCTGCTGAAATCAATGAATTCCTGCCCAACAACGGTCAATTCTCTTGGAGAAAGGACGGCATCCTCCATGCCTGGAATCCTGATACGATTGCCAACCTCCAGATTGCCACTCGCTTGGGTTCCTACAAGAAATATAAGGAGTGGGAGAAGATGGTGGATGAAAAGGAGAAGCCTATCTTCATCCGCGACTTCTTCGGCTTCAAGAAAGCCGCCACACCAACCCCTCTCGAAGAGGTAGAGCCTGTTGATAGTATCGTGAAGCATTTCGTCACGGGTGCCATGAGTTTCGGTGCTTTGAGCATCGAGGCCCACGAAGCCCTCGCGATTGCCATGAACAAACTTGGTACACGCAGCAACACAGGTGAAGGCGGTGAAGACAACGCCCGCTACCATTCTGACGTGGACGGCGTGAGTCTCTCCAGTAAGACGAAGCAGATTGCCAGTGGCCGCTTCGGTGTCACTGCCGAATATCTGGTGAACGCTGAAGAGATACAAATAAAGGTGGCACAGGGTGCAAAACCCGGTGAGGGTGGCCAGCTTCCTGGCTTCAAGGTGAACAAGATCATCGCCAAGACGAGAAATGCCATCCCAGGCATCAGCCTCATCTCTCCCCCACCTCATCATGACATCTACAGCATCGAAGACCTTGCGCAGCTCATCTTCGATCTCAAGAATATCAACCCCACCGCCGCTGTCAGCGTGAAGCTTGTAGCCGAGAGTGGCGTGGGTACCATTGCCGCCGGTGTGGCTAAGGCAAAGGCCGACCTCATCGTCATCAGCGGTTCCGAGGGTGGAACAGGTGCCAGCCCTGCATCCAGCATGCGATTTGCGGGTATCAGCCCCGAGATCGGTTTGGCTGAGACGCAACAGACACTCGTCATAAACGGTTTGAGAAACCAAGTGCGTCTACAGACCGATGGTCAGCTGAAGACCGCTCGCGACGTCATCCTCATGGCGATGCTGGGTGCGGATGAATTCTCATTCGGCACACTTCCGCTCATTGTTCTCGGTTGTGTGATGATGCGCAAGTGCAACACGAACACTTGTCCCGTGGGTGTAGCCACCCAAGACGAGCGTCTCCGTGCCCGATTCACGGGTAGAGCCGAGTACGTCATCAACTACTTCACTTTCCTCGCCGAACAGGTGCGCGAATACCTCAGCGAGATGGGTGTACATGGACTGAAAGACATCATCGGCCACACGGAACTGATAGAGATGCACACCGACAATGCCACCGACAAGCAGAAGACCATCGACTTCGCGCGTCTGCTCCACAAACCAGAGACTGACAAGCCTCTCTACTGGGATCGCGGTCAGTTCACGAAGGTCAGCGGCGTGAAGGACGAGGAGATCATCCCTGCCGCCACGGCTGCCATCGAGCAGAAAGAGGAAGTGAGCCTCGACTACACCATCCGCAACACCGACCGTGCCGTTGGCACCATGCTCTCGGGCGTGATTGCAAAGAAATACGGAGAAGCAGGACTTCCCGACGGCACCATCCGTCTGAAGTTCAAGGGTTCGGCCGGCCAATCATTTGGTGCCTTCGCTGTGAAGGGGCTTGACATCCGTCTCGAGGGCGAAACCAACGACTACTTCGGCAAGGGACTCTCCGGTGGACGCATCAGCATCCTGCCACCTGTGCGCAGAAGTGCCGACTTCGTGGCAGAGGACAATATCATCGCCGGCAACACAGGTCTCTATGGCGCCACAAGCGGTGAACTCTATGTGAATGGGCGTGTCGGCGAACGCTTTGCCGTTCGTAACTCTGGTGCCATCGCCGTCGTTGAAGGTGCAGGCGACCACTGCTGCGAATACATGACTGGCGGACGCGTCGTGGTGCTCGGCAAGACGGGCAGAAACTTCGCCGCAGGTATGAGTGGAGGTGTTGCCTACGTTTACGACCCTGACCACACCTTCGACTACTTCTGCAACATGGATATGGTGGAACTCGGACTTGTGGAGGACAGTGTCAGCCGCAAAGAATTGCTCGAACTCATCCGTCAGCACTATCTCCACACGGGCAGCGCCCTTGCCGGAAGAATGCTTGACGATTGGCAGCGAGTGGTCGAGGACTTCATCCAAGTCGTTCCTATCGAATACAAGCGTGTACTGCAAGAAGAGCAGATGGCGAAACTTCAACAGAAGATTGCAGACATGCAGAGGGATTACTAAACTTGTTCTTTAGAGGTCTCTCCGACCTCGATGAGAAGTGTTTAAACATCATTAGAAGACAATAAGAAAATAAAGATATGGGAAATCCAAAAGCATTTTTAACTGTGCCTCGCAAAGAGGCTGGTTATCGCCCCATCAACGACCGCATCCACGACTTTGGTGAGGTTGAACAGACATTGAACACAAAAGACCGACAGGAGCAGGCCTCCCGCTGCATGGACTGCGGCGTGCCCTTCTGCCACTGGGCTTGTCCACTGGGCAACAAAGACCCCGAATGGAACGACGCCCTCTATCGCGGCGACTGGGAAACCGCTTACAAACTGCTGAAGAAGACCAACCCCTTCCCTGAATTCACCGGCCGCATCTGCCCCGCCCTGTGCGAGAAAGCCTGCGTGCTCTACCATACCACAGGCGAAGCCGTGACCAACCGTGAAAACGAATGCGCCATCGCCGAGCGCGCCTATCTGGAAGGTTACGTCACCATCGAGCATCCTGAGCGCAACGGCAAACGCGTAGCCATCATCGGCAGCGGTCCCGCCGGACTCTCCGCTGCCAATGCCCTCAACTACATGGGCTACGAGGTGACTGTCATCGAAAAGAACGAAGCCGCCGGTGGACTCCTCCGCTATGGTATCCCCAATTTCAAACTCAACAAGAAAATCATCGACCGCCGCATCAGCGTGATGGAGCAAGAAGGCGTGAAATTCTTGTATGGTGTGGAGGTGACGCCAGAGAAACTGGATAATCTGGAAAAACTCATCGGACAAGATAAGCCATTCGACGCTGTCATCATCGCCACCGGCACCCCCACAGCCCGCGATCTCAAGGCTCCCGGCCGTGAACTCAAAGGCGTACACCTCGCCCTCGAACTGCTCTCCCAGCAAAACCGAGTCCTCGCCGGCATGGAATTCTCAAAGGAAGAACGCGTGACCGCAAAAGGCAAAGATGTCCTCGTCATCGGAGGTGGCGACACTGGTTCTGACTGCATCGGCACCGCCCATCGCCAAGGATGCAAGTCCGTCACCCAAATCGAAATCATGCCCAAGCCTCCCGTGGGTCACAACCCCAATACTCCATGGCCCAACTGGCCCGTCATCCTCAAGACCACCAGTAGCCATGAAGAAGGCTGCACCCGCCGCTGGAACATCAACACCCTCGAATTCCTTGGCGAAGATGGCAAACTCACCGGCGTCCGCGTCCAGCCCATCGACTGGAAACCCAACCCCGAAGGCGGCCGTCCCATCATGGTGGAGGCAGGTGAACCTGAAGTCATCAAGGCCGACCTCGTCCTCCTCGCCATGGGATTCCTCAAACCCGAGCACCCCGCGTACCCCGCCAACGTCTTCGTCTGCGGCGACGCCGCCAACGGAGCTAGCCTCGTGGTCAGAGCCATCTCCAGTGGCAAGCAGACAGCTGATGCCGTTGACCGCTTCCTTACGAGCATCCATTAAAAAAACAGCATACATACTCATTCGTAAATTTATAATAACAACCGTTTAATTAAAAACAAACACAATTATGGCTAACGATCTTAGATTCCAAGTTGTCGGTGAGGCTTTCAAGAAGAAGCCCCTCGACGTAATCGCACCCAGTGAGAGACCTTCCGAATACTTCGGTAAGCATGTCTTCAACCGCGAGAAAATGTACAAGTACCTTTCAAAGGACGTCTATGAGAAGATGATTGATGTCATCGACAATGGCTCACGTCTCGACCGCGCTGTGGCCAATGCAGTAGCCGAGGGTATCATGATATGGGCCAAGGAAAATGGTGTAACCCACTACACCCACTGGTTCCAGCCCCTCACCGAAGGTACAGCCGAGAAACACGACTCCTTCATCGAACATGACGGCAAAGGAGGAATGATTGAAGAGTTCAGCGGCAAGCTGCTTGTTCAGCAGGAGCCCGATGCCTCTTCCTTCCCATCTGGCGGCATCCGTTCCACTTTCGAGGCACGTGGCTACAGCGCCTGGGATCCGACCTCTCCCGTCTTCATCATCGATGACACACTCATCATCCCTACTGTCTTCATCTCATACAGCGGTGAATCGCTCGACTACAAGGCTCCGCTGCTCCGTGCCCTAAAGGCTGTCAATGTGGCTGCCACTGAGGTCTGCCACTACTTCGACCCTGAAGTGAAGAAAGTGACTTCCAACCTCGGTTGGGAACAGGAATATTTCCTCGTGGACGAAGGTCTCTACGCTGCACGTCCAGACCTGCTCCTGACGGGCCGTACCCTCATGGGCCACGACTCTGCCAAGAACCAGCAGATGGATGACCACTACTTCGGCTCTATTCCAGAACGTGTCGCCGCCTTCATGCGCGACCTCGAAATCCAAGCTCTCGAACTTGGCATCCCTTGCAAGACTCGTCACAACGAGGTAGCTCCCAACCAGTTCGAATTGGCTCCTATTTTCGAGGAAACCAACCTCGCTGTTGACCATAACATGCTCCTTATGTCCCTCATGAAGAAGGTTGCCCGCAAGCATGGTTTCCGTGCTTTGCTCCACGAGAAACCATTCGCTGGTATCAACGGCTCCGGTAAGCACAACAACTGGTCGCTGAGCACCGACAACGGCATTTTGCTCCATGCGCCAGGCAAGACGCCTGAACAGAACCTCCGTTTCGCCACTTTCATCGTCGAGACGCTCATGGGCGTCTATAAGCACAACGGCCTCCTCAAAGCCAGCATCATGTCTGCCACCAATGCGCATCGTCTTGGCGCCAACGAAGCTCCTCCAGCCATCATTTCATCCTTCCTTGGCAAGCAGCTCTCTGAACTCCTCGACCACATCGAGAAGGCTGACAAGGAAGACCTCTTCACGATGGACGGCAAGCAAGGCATGAAGCTCGACATCCCAGAAATCCCTGAGCTTCTCATCGATAACACAGACCGCAACCGTACTTCACCATTCGCTTTCACTGGCAACCGCTTCGAGTTCCGTGCTGTTGGCTCCGAAGCAAACTGTGCCAGTGCCATGATTACCCTCAATAGTGCTGTGGCAGAAGCCCTCGTCAACTTCAAGAAGCGTGTTGATGAGCGCATCGCCGTCATTAGCAAGAATTTTGAAGGTACAGGTCACAGCGCCACCTTCCATGCCATCATCGATGTTCTTCGTGAGGACATCAAGACCTGCAAACCTATCCGTTTCGACGGCAACGGCTACAGCGACGAGTGGAAGACCGAAGCAGCCAAGCGTGGTCTCGACGTGGAGACTTCCTGCCCCGTTATCTTCGAGCGCTATCTTGATTCTGAGAGCATCGCCATGTTCGAAAGCCTTGGTGTTATGACCAAGAAGGAGCTTGAAGCCCGAAACGAGGTGAAGTGGGAAACCTACACGAAGAAGATCCAGATTGAAGCGCGTGTTCTGGGCGACCTGTCAATGAACCACATCATCCCTGTCGCTACTTCATATCAGAGCCAACTCCTTCGCAACGTGGAGCGCATGCGCAATATCTTCCCTGCAGAGAAGGCCGATGAACTCAACACCCGCAACCTAAAACTCATTGAGGACATCGCCCGTCGAACGGCCTCTATCGAGACACAGGTAGAGGAACTCGTTGCCGCCCGCAAGGTTGCTAATAAGATTGAAGATGAGCACAAAAAGGCCATAGCCTATCACGACACCATCGCTCCGATGTTCGATACCATCCGCCGACAAATCGACAAGCTCGAACTCGTTGTTGACGATGCTATCTGGCCATTGCCTAAGTATCGCGAATTGCTCTTCATCCGATAGATGAGAAGAAGTTTATTCTTCATCTGATGAAAAAATGCATCGCCCACTTGACAGGGAAACCATCAAGTGGGCGGTATTTTTATCTAACCTTCAAGGACACAAAAAAAGGAGGCACTGGATTCACATCCCATGCCCCCAACTAAAAAACAGAGTTAGTTAATATATAATAATAGGTACTTATGTAGATTGCAAAGGTAAAAAATAAGACTCACATATCACTACGTTTCTTAGAGAATTTTCAACATAAAGGGGTAAAAAGTACTCAAAATGAGTCATTTTTCATTTTCAGAGGGTTCTTTTTGTCTCTTTTGTCGATTTTATTCTCCTTTTTTATCTTACACAATCATACCTATCATATATTGACACTCACTGATTTACACTAATCTTTTCCATTATGATCTATGTTGTGTTCTTTTCTAAAAGCCTATGAAAAAATTCTTGAGTGCGCAAGTCCCGAGGCTTGAGCGCCAGAGAACTCACGCACAGAAGATATGGGGTGCATTTTTAGAAGCCGCCGAAGCCACCGCCGCCAAAGCCGCCGCCGCCAAAGCCGCCACCACCGCCGAAGCCGCCCATGCCGCCGCCCATACGGCCGCCGCCCATGCCGCGCATCATGTTACCACCCATCATGCTCTGCATGCTCAAACGGGTAACGAATACTTGCGCTGCCTCTACGGGTGTGAGGATTTCCAAGAACTTGGGGAGGAACTCCTTGTCAACAGCTACTTGCTTCAACTGAGAGTCAAACTGCTCCTGAATGAGCTGGTTAGCCTCTTCGTCGGTCATCTTCTTCACGTCTGGCACTTCTGCAGTGAAATCACCGGCTGCACCTTGTGCTGCACGACGTGCGTTCTGATAGTCAACATAGAGGAGCTTGAAAGTCTCAGCCTTCTCCTTCTTCAGTTTCAACTGCTTTGCAAGATTCTCAGCCATAGTGGTGTACATCTCGGCTGGATTTTGACGGTTACGATTACGATTATTCTGCGCCATTGCGACAGCGGAAACAAGCACTAATGCGAGTGCTGTGATGAGAAACTTTTTCATAATGCTGCTTTTTTAGGTTTTGTTATATTGTTATAAGTTTAGTATGATCATCATCAAGAATGATTTACGCTTTATATGACTCCCATGCTCATGGATGGTTTAATCCCCGATTGTTAAAAAAGTTAAAAGACCCTTTCGTTCTTGCCCCAAAAGACATGAGAATGAGATTCAACAACATACAGAAGAACGTTCCCCATTCCACAAAAAACCGCCATCAGCCTACAACAGCGTGTTTCACCTTGAAGGCTACAGAGTGTGGACAAGTCGCATTGCACCTTTCTCTTTTGTCAGAATCATTACGTTCTATGAATCGAGCCAGCGTTTGACGGTGGCAACTTTGTCTTTGCTGACGATGATTTCCTCTTCAGGTGTAGCAATCATGTGGATGCGCATCTTGCCGAGGAAATAAGTGGAGAGTTTCTGGACAGCAGCGGCACTGATGATGAATTGACGGTTCACACGCATAAAACGTTGGGGATCGAGCTGCCCCTCAACCTCTTCAAGCGTCATGTTCAATGTGTGGTGCTTACCGGCAAGAGTGCACAGACGCACTACACCATCGCGGATAGTGATGTGACTCACCTCGCTGACGGGGATGATCAGGTACTCATCACTGCGATACGGGATGAGGAAACGCTCACGATAATGAATATTATGACTCTTTACCGACTCCAACAGTTGTGCAATAGCATCAGTAGTTGACAATTGTTTTACTTTCGCCAATGCAGCATGAAGTTCTTCGACATCAATGGGTTTCAGCAGATAGTCGATGCTATTGAAACGGAAGGCTTGAACGGCATAGTGGTCGTAAGCGGTGGTGAAGATAACAGGGATGGACGTCGGCACCATGCGTAAAGATTCAAAACTAAGTCCGTCACCCAACTGGATATCGCTCAGTATCAAATCCACATCGGTGTGGGCATCATTAGCAAAGAATGCCCTCACCTCAGCATTGCTGGCACACAAACCCACCATCTCGTGTTCCCCTTCAAGCATCCTCTGCAGACGGTCGGCATTGCTCTGTTCGTCTTCTATAATCAATATCTTCATCGTTCAATGGGAATTAGCGGAATAGTGACACAATACTCTTCTGGTGTGTCGTTGATGACCACCTTCTTCGAAGTCAGCAAGCGATAGCGTTCCACAATGTTATGGTGACCCACGTTCGTACTCTCTGCTGTTGTGATGGGTTGCTTATGGTTGCTGACACTGATACGCTGACCTTCAGCAGTCACGTTGATGACAAGCGGACGGGCTTGGGTATGCTCATTGTGCTTGATGGCATTCTCTATGAGCATCTGCAAGGCGGCTGGTGGCAATTTTCCACTTAATGTAGTGACATCGGAGTCTATCCGCACCTGAATGCCTTCGCCAAACCGTTGCTGCAAGAGGGCAAGATAGCGGTCAAGGAATGCCAGTTCCTCCTGTAGCGTCACCACTGTATGGTCGAGATGCGACAGCGTGTAGCGATACACCTTCGAGAGGTTCATCAAATACTCCGATGCCCGCTTGGGATCAACTTCTATCAAATCTGCCAAGATACTGAAATTGTTGAACACGAAGTGTGGACTCAACTGATTCTCCAAGGCCTGTAGGCGGAATTTATCACGCTCTCGCTCTGCCTTCTCACGCGACCGCCAGTAGTAGAGCGTAACGATTGTCGTGATCAAACACGTGGCAGCATAGTCCACCAGCACCATCCCCGAGTTCCAGGGCCAGCCGTACTGCCACATTTCCCTGAAGTCTTCGTCGGTGAGCAGCCACATCGCGTAGTAGAACAGCAGTCCCACCACCGACAGCCCCAACACTAGGAGCACTCCATGTATGATTCTCTTCATCTTCATTTTGGGGGCAAAGATACAAATTATTTACCATTAAATCATCTACAATTTACCATTTATTATCCATTTCACCATTTTCAATTTTTCAACTTTCAATTTTATCACCATCCACCACCCCAGCCACCGAAGTCACCATCCCATTCTCCGTGCTGTTTCTTTTCTTCTGTGAGGGCATTCTTTCCACCTAAGATGTTGAACCGATAGATGGCGCGGAGCATGCCGTACTGATAAATGGCGTTGTTGCGTGAGTCGGTGCGCATGAGGGCATCAATGTTTCGGCTTATGTTGGTCTGCTGACCGAGGATATCGTTGACCTCGAGCATCACGGTGAGAGCGCGCCCCTTGAGGAAGGAATGAGAAATCTGTGCGTTCCACAGCAGTTCGTTGGTGTTCATTTCCCGAGCAGAATATCCCCTACGGCTGCTCATTCCGATGTCGGTTGACAGAGAGGTGCCCCATGGTGCAGTCCATTCCAATTCAGCTCCGTACGAGAAGTCATAGGTTTTCATGTTCCCCATCTCGTTCAAACTGTTTTTGGAGTGTGCGTAGTTGAGCCGTCCGTTGAGTGAGGCGCTGAATAGCTCTGTACGATAGGAAAAATCAAGTCCTGTGTCGAGGCTGATGCTTTTGGTGATGGATTTAAGATCATCGGTGTTGTCATCACCTGTCGCATTATTGTAGAAGCCCACATTGTGCGCATAGTCGCCCCCAAAATCCACATCGATGTTAAATGCCTTTTCTTTCCCCAAGCCGGTACTGAATCCTAAACCTCCTCCACCATTCCAGTTGCCATTGATGTTCATAGGCATCGTGGTGCGCACACCCGTTGTGTTGTCGAAGGTTGTTTTGTTGTCGATGCTGTTACGGGTAGCATTGAACCAAAACCATGAGAAGATGCCCCGTTGCTGTTCGGCATTGAAGGTGTCGAAGTCGGCAAAGATGTTATGTGAGAACGAGGGTTTCAGTCCTGGATTGCCTTTGGTGATGACGAGCGGGTTGGAGTCGTCCCTGATGTCGAGCAGGTTGGTCATGCTGGGCTGACGTGTACGTCCGTTGTAGCGCACGTGAAGGTTGGTCTGCTTGTCAGGATTCCAGCGGAAATTTATACGTGGCGAAACATTGAACACGCTGCGTGTAATCTCAGGATAGGTGTAACCCATGTATTTGTAGTTCAATGTGGTGCGTTGTGGCAAGAAATCCAGTCCAATACTAAAGTTGCACTTCTCTCGCACTCTACGGAAGCTGAGGTTAATGGTCTGATTGTAGTTGCGGTATTCGGAGAACTGGCTCAAGCGGTTAGCGGTGGGATCTGTTCCATCGAGTACATATTTCATCTCATCCATGAACCGCAGCACAGCATTGAGGTTATACCGATTGTTTTCCATACTTTGCGCCAGTGTCTGAAAGGCATCTGACTCGTAGATGAAAGCACGACGATCGTTCTTGCTGTAACTATAATCGTAAGTATAACTCATTTGCAGATAGGCTCGGTCTGCAATCGGTTCACTGTAAGTGAGTTGACCCTGTATGCCATAATTCTTCGACGGTGTGTCGTAGTAACGGTTGTTCTGCTGATCAGTGCCTAATGTATTGTAGGTAATGTTGGCAGCAGACAGTTGCCGACTCTTTCCGTCACCGTAGTTTCCGCTGACACGCAGGGTAAGGTTGCGTCCCTTGTTGTTCAATTTTCGATTGGCCTGAAGTTCTCCGTTGAAGTTGGTATTGGTGTTGGTACTCATATTGTAGTTCGTATTGGTGTTGACCACAATGTCTGCCAACTTGTTGAGCAGGGTGTCGTTAGGGTCACCACTATAAGAACCCGAAGAACTGTATCCTCTACCCCTGTTACGTGAATAAGTGAAGTTGGGACGGAAAATGATGTTAGTCATCGTGTCGGGCTTCCACTCCAAACGAAAGTTGCTGGACACACGCTGGTTCGACGTAAAGTTCTTGCTGTAGTCCTCATTAAACTTCGCCAACGAGGCATTGAAATACTCTGTGGAAGACTTATTCTCGTTGTCGCTGCCATCATAGCGGTAGCGAACGCTTCCACCCGTCTCAAGTTTGAGTTTTGCGGTTGCGAAATTACCACCTATCTCCTTGCTGTTGCGCAGACCTCCGCCCCAGCCGCCCCAGCGACCACCACCACCTCCGAAGCCCATGTCTGCCACATTATTGGCACTACCGAGCAGGGTGGCTTGGAAGTCATCCTTAAAACGGTTCACATTGAAACGTTCAGCATAGCGATGCTTCGTGCCCACTCCCAAATTCACATTGCCGTGCCAGCCATTTTTCATACCCTCTTTCACCATCAGGTCGAGTACCGTTTCCTCTTCACCGTCATCAATGCCCGTCACACGTGAGAGATCACTTTTCCTGTTGTAGGTCTTAATCTTATCTATCATTTCTGTGGGTATGTTTTTCATCGCCACGTCCTTGTCGTTCAGGAAGAATTCTTTGCCGTCCACCAGAATCTTACTGACACTCTTGCCATTGATGGTAATGTTGCCCTCTTTGTCCACCTTCGCGCCAGGTAACTGTTTGACCAATGCTTCGAGCGTTGATCCTTCAGGCACACGATAGGCGGCTGCATTGTACACCAATGAGTCGCCCGACACCGACACTTTGGCAGCGTTGGCTGTGACCTGAGCTGCATTCAAAAGGATTGCATCTGCCGACATCGTGATGTATCCGATGTTGACATTTCCTTTCTTTTGTCCATTCAAATTTACATCGACATATCTGGTGGTAAAGCCGATGAATGAAATCTTCAGCGTATAGGTTCCTTTCTTTACATTCTTAAAAGTAAACTCACCTTGCGAACCTGTAGTGGTTCCTGCCACAAACGAGCTGTCAGGAAGAACAAGCAACTGCATGGTGGCAGCCACGACTGCTTCACCCGTTTCTTTCTCAACCACAGAACCGCTGACATTAAACGTGTTTTGTGCTAACATGTCGACACATGACAACAGCGTCATGCCGACCAACAATAATATTTTCTTCATATAATCATGAGTTAGAGTTTGTCAATCCTTTGCTGAATTTTGTTGCAAAGGTACGCCCTCCACGCACGAAATAAAAGAAGAAAATAGGTGAAACGGGAAAAAAGGGCGGTGAAACAAAAAGAGTCAGGAAAGAAACTCCTTTCCTCCCTAACTCCTTAGACTGTTTTTATGATAGTAAAACCGTTCGTAGGCAGACAAAACAAGCGAGGCACAGGCGAAAAAGCCTCCTACTAGACAAACACCCATCCATCCTGCCATACTCCAGCCGAGGCCAGAGAAGAAGGTTCCGAGACTACCACCGATGAAGAAGGTGGTCATGAAGATAGTGTTCACTCGGTTGGTGGCTTCAGGCAACTGTCTCAGACTGCTGCTTTGGTTGGCCACCTGTAGGCACTGGGCACCGATATCAGCAAGGATAATGGCCATGATAAGCCCCGCATAGCTTTCACCAAACAGCCATGCTGTGATCCATGCGACAAGCTGGAAACATCCGCCGATGACGGACATACGGAGGACACCTACTTGTGGCACTATCTTTCCGACACCACTGGCGGCAACTGCTCCAACGACCCCAAACAGTCCAAGCATGCCGACAACATCGCTGCCCGCATGGAACGGCGGTCCGGCCAGATGGAATGCCATGCACGACCAGATGGACATCATGCAGGCGAAGCTCATGGCTGGGCGTATGGAGTAGAGCCGGATACGTGGCTGGGAGATGAAAATCCTGCCGACCGTGTTCATCAGCTGGCGATATGTCCCGTGAAACGACTGGCTGACCTGCGGCATCATTCGCAATGTAACCACAAGCCCGGCGAGCATCAGTCCTGCAACGATGAAGAACATGCTTCGCCATCCCCACCATTCGCCCACATAGCCGCTGACGGCACGGGCTGAGAGGATGCCCGTCAACAGCCCAGAGGCCACATAGCCCATGTTCCTCGTCTTGTTCTCTGGTCGGGAATAGAGCGTGGCCATCGGAATGAATAGTTGTGGCATGATGGACGAAATACCTAATGCCAGTGAACCGCCCCATAACAGCCATACACTGTCGGCACAGCCAATAACCACTGCCGAGACTGCCGCCACCGACATGCCCAACACCACGATACGACGCACGGAGACCATATCAGCTAAGGGAACAACGAACAGCAGTCCCAGAGCATAGCCTATCTGCGTGATGACCGTAATCAGGTTGGCTTCTACCTGTGTGATACCAGTCTCACGGCAAATCATGTCCAGCAGTGGTTGGTTGTAATAAAGATTAGCCACCGTGAAACCAGCCATGACTGCCATCATCAGCAGTATGCGCCGTGGAATGCCGTTGTCAGGTGTGAGTCGTATCATCTATTTTTATGTTGTTATTAATTGGATGGCAAAGGTACGAAAAATCCTCCGCATCACTGCGATACGGAGGAATCTTTTTAATGTTTCAATGTCATAATTTTCGTAGGGCAAGCCAATGTGCATTTGCCACATTTGATGCAGTCGGGATGCAGATAGCCAACCTCCTGTCCTCGGCTGTCGTAGGGCGTGAGCTGCATGGGACAGACGCGGGCACAATTCATACACTTCATCTGACAGGCACTCGATACGTGGATATTCGTAAAGGCCTTAGGCAGTGGTGCCTTCTTGGGGGCTACCCAGCGTGAGATGGTACCCATGGGGCAAAACGAGCACCATGTACGGGGTGCATAGATGAACGAAAGGATGACACCAACAATAGTAGTCACCACGATAATGTTCCAGAAGACACGTCCGATAGCACTCCACATAGCCAATCCTCCCTCGCTCCAAGGAACGGTGAATGTCAGCTGGATGCCAAACATGCCGAAGATGAAGAACACCATGAACAGGCGGAAACCGAACGTACGTACGAATGCTGGTATTGGCTTGTGGGGTGAGTACTTCGACAACAGACGGTCGTACATGTTACCGCGAGGACATGTATGTCCGCACCAGAAGCGACCTCGCCAGATGGAGGTGAGTACAGGGCCAATCATACAGATGAGTGCGAGGAGTCCCACAACGGGATAGAACCACCCGACAATGATATACGCGATAATGATCCAATAGAGGTTTAATCCAGGTGTCGCAAAGTGGCGGTGGAAATTCTTCTTTTTCTGATCCATATTCTTTTGGCTTGCTTTTCTCATATTTAATTATTTAATTTATTTGCAAAGGCACTCATTATTCCCCGTCTTTTTCGTCTATCCTTTAGCTCGGCGCAGCCAATTTTTCTTTTTTATTTTGTTCCAAAGTAACTGTAATGATTGTTGTCGGGATTGACCACGATTTGCTCAACGACAATCTCTGGGTCAATCATGATGACCTTCAGCGTATGCTTACCTGGAGTGATGTCGGAGAAGGTGGCATCGAGCCAACGGAGGTTGTCGAACACCTCATCACGACGAGGCAACTGACGACCATTCCAGAAACCGCTCAAAGCGAGGCGGCTACGTGGAGGCAACGGCTTCAACACCTTGGAACGAGACAAATTCTGAGGATTATACTCGGAGAAGGTATCGACGAGACCACGACGGGCATCTATCGTCTGCATTGGCTGATTGTCTATCTGAATGCCTATACGCAAACCACGTTCTGGCTGGATGTCCTGCGTGGGCAGGATGCCAAGGGCAATCGACAATTGAGAGTTGACTGTTGAAAGTTGAGAGGTCTCAAGGTCGTATTCCAGTACGGCTCCACTGTTCTGGGCAAGTACATTGTTGCTGCCCATACAGCCTTCACCACGTCCGAGGTCGGGCAAGAACATCCATGAGGCTCCTTTCCCGTCAGTCTTCCGGCTATATTGATGAGCGGGAATGGAATATTCCTTCGTATCGGGCTGGTCTTGCAGCGCATACGCAACATTGAAGCCCAATGTTGTGGGGTCTGTATTCTTGTCAGGCATTGACCATCTGGTGTAGCCGATATGCTTGTCCTGCATCATCTTGCTCCACTTGCCGTCTGCTATCTGATGATACCCATCACTGAGTTGCTGATCACGAGCCATCAACTGCGACACGAGCGGTTTGTTACCACGGGTGGCAGCATTGTATATCTGAGCCACACCTGCACTGGCCACCACGGGATAATAGATCAGCTGATAATAAGCATCCTGCGCCTCAGCAGGAATCTTCATCCGCAAGGCTTCAGCACGGGCAGAGAGAGAAAGCCACAGACTGTCTGTATAAGCCATTTCCTCCTTGTTGAAGATGCCTGGCACCTGTGACTCCGCTTTGCGCCATAGGTTGTATTTTGTATATTTGGCGATGAGGTCGGCTGCCTCTTTGGCATGATCTGCACCAAATGCCGAACTTGCAAAGTTCTCCAGCCACGCTTGCTCATCGCCTGCTTTCACAGCCTCTGGATTCCAGGCATAGTGCATGATGAAATCGATAGGCACTTCCTTCGGCTTTAGGTCGCCCACATTGATGATCCAGATGCGGTCGATGCCTGTCTGGTAGGCGAGGTTGAGCTGTTCACGCAGTTTAGGAATGGTGGTAGTGTTCACCCAACGGTCGTTCCACGGGCCGCCATTCATGTCGATATGATAGTAGAGCCCTAACCCACCCTTTCGTTTGCGTTCAAAGTCGCGACCAATGCGACGGATATAGCCCCAGTTGTTATCACAGAGCAACAAGGTCACGTCGTCAGGCACGGTGAAACCAGCATCGTAGTAGCGCTGCACCTCGGTAAAGATCGCCCACAGCTGCGGCACACCATCCTCGCGCCCATATATCTTTTTAATAATCTTACGCTGGCCTTTTATAACTTCGGCAAGTGTTTTCATATTCTCAGTGTCATCACCCTTACCCATCGCCACATCACCATCGCCACGCATACCTATGGTCACAAGGTTATCGTAAGCCTTATTGCGCTCCATGCCCTCGATGAAAAACTGGTCAACACGCTCTTTGTTGATGGCGTAGTCCCACGGACCCACCGATTCCTTGCGATGCAGATACTCCTGATGTGCCCTCATCATCGGTTCGTGGTGTGATGTTCCCATCACGATACCATATTCATCAGCCACTTGCGGAGTCAGCGGGTCATCCTCATTGAAGGCTGTTGCCCACATCGCCGGCCACAGGTAATTGGCCTTCAGGCGCAGCAACAATTCAAACATATGCGCATACATCTTCGAGTTCACACCACCGAAGTGCTCCGTTGCCCATTCACCAAACGACGGCCATTCGTCATTGATGAAGATGCCACGATATTTCACCTTGGGTGAGGGTTGAACGAAGCGACCATCGTTCCAATACACCTCATCCTGATGCTTTACGGGCACATCTGCCCACCAGTACCAAGGCGACACGCCGATTCTTTGACTAATCTCATAGATGCCATAAATGGTGCCCCGCTTGTCGCTACCCGCTACAACAAGGTTACCGTCCACCACATCAATAACGAACGACTCCCACTGCCCATTCACCTTGCTCACGTCCAACTTCTTCTGTTTGACAAGCCCATCAATCAAACGGCTCTTGCCGATGGTGCCGACAATCAGATTAGAGGCATGAGGTAAAAGAGAAGAGGCAAGAGGTTTTACCTCACTCGCCGTTCCAGTCACTTTGTATATGTCATCGCTAAGATCGTTGGCTGCCCGAACGACCCCCTTCCAATCTTGTTCGTCCACAACGATTGCCGCAGCCTTACCATCTTTGGCAATACAGAATGTACCTTGTGCCATCGCATTCATCACTATGATGAACAGTGCCACACCTGCTGTCAATACCTTTTTCATATCTATAAGTTTTGGTCTTGACTGCAAAGTTAGAGAGATTTCGCCTGTACCGCTTTCTGTAACGTTACATTTATTTATTGAAAGGTTACCTTGAAGTGAGATATTTTCGACAAAGGGGGAGCCCGACGGACTCCCCCTTTTGCTTACATTATTTGAACCTCAGCGTGTCGGGGTCTTGAAGATACAAGTTGGTTCGGATCTCAAGGATATCATCTGTCTGATAGATAGTCTTCGTCTCAGCACTGTAGTAGCGTATATGCGCCTTTTCGTAGCGTCGATTCATATCGAAGGCTCTGACCAACCAACGTTGCTTCAAACCCACACCCTCGGTAATCTCACCCACTCCACAACATTCGTCACCCATGAACACAGCCAGTTCATCGTTAGGGGAAGGTGTGAATGGCAACGGAACATCATCAGGCAAAACATAGTACTCCACTATCATCGGCCGCAATGTGAAAAGGCATATCTCGTCATCACCCACCGTATCATCGGTCACATCGAACCACTGCTTCCCTATGAACGTCTGGTTCGTTTGGGCGTTGTAGTATTGCAGTTCCACATCATTCTCATCCATATCGTAGGGAATATAGAGCATGAAGTACTTCATTGTTTCATCGACATCAGGAAGGGGATAGGAGACAGGTGCACACACTTCCCTCACCTCTCCATCGACGATAGCAGCCATACGGTCATCGTCCGAAACCTTCTTTTATTCAACCTGAATAACGATACGTCGATATGCCACCAACTGAAAGGGGCCATTATCGTGTACCTCGCACACCAGATGAAGCTCCTTGCCTTGTGCGCCTTGGGGAATCTCTATGTTAGCAACGGGTGACGTTGATGCAATAATGGAAAGCGGCTGATGATCGAGCCCAAACTCTTTCTGCTGCCACCAAAGGAATGAAAGGGCATCACCTTCTCGATCATAGGAACGAGAGGCATCCAAACGGACTTGAGTGCCTGCTTTCGCTTGCAAATGGATGATGGAAGTCCCCTTCTTGCCATTCACAATCACATGAGGATTGGTGTTGCCCTTCCCTTCGTCTGCCCATTGCATACGAGCCTTGAAGTCGTTCAGCTCGTCAGGGTAGAAAAGACGCTTATAGTCGCGAGTGGTGTTGTAGGTGGGTTGTTCCCAACTTGTCCAAGCATAAGTGAGAGAGTCAGGACAAATTCCAAACTGGTGATAGCCACCCCAATTCACTTGGGTTGGGTCTTCAGGGTCACTCAATCCGTTGGGCATCACATAGAGGAAGGAAGGTGTGTCGCCCTCCACGCCCCATTTGTACTTTGGATATTCAGTGCCCAAAGCACCTTTTCCCTGAATGAACTGCTCATGCTCGTTCCAATACTCCTTGCCCAAGTCACATTGCAGTTGCCAAGTTCCTTCATCCCAGATAAATTTCAAGTCATCCTTGAACTCTTCACGCAACCACTGATGCGAACTGTATGCTCTGTCCATCCTCATGCTATACTGCATATCTTGGTCAGTAATGGTATAGACACGAAACTTCCTGACAAACTGGCGCACCTGCTCTGGGGTACGTGTCTGCTTCACTCGCCAAATAGCTTGCGCCAACGTATTGGCACCACCCCAAGATGCCACCCAAATAGGACGTTCATCCGGTTCGTCAGCCAACTGAATCAGGAGATTGCTGCCAGGAGAATCATTCCCCTCGCCAATCACCTTGATACCAGCTCGTGTACTTCCCATCATGGCACGTCCACGAATATAAGCAGGACTTGGCCAATAACCTATTTGCTGCTTGCCATTCTCTTTCTTCAAGGTCTCAAAATGCTTCTGTCCAGAACGTTTCATCAAGTGATTCACATCCTTTTCATACGCAGCTAACACCTTGTCGAGATATTCTGACCATCCGTCAGGATAAGGATCGCAATTCCATCCGACCGTCATGAAGATGCCTTCAATCTCAAACAGGTCAGCGTATGCCATCAGACGGATAGCCGACTCCATATCGTCAGGCTCCACATCTGGCGCACCAATATCCGTACACACCACCAGACGCGGCTTCAGTTCCGTCTTCTGAGCACAGACATTCATCGAAGCACAACAGAACAGCAATAATATAAATAATGTATGCTTCATCGTGTGATGACTATTTGAACAGATACTGCGCAAATTCATGCAGCGACTTGCGCCACACCTGCCATTCGTGGTCGCCCGGATAGGAGTTGAATTTCACCTCCACACCGCCGTCGCGCATCTTCTTGACGATGGTGCGTGTGTATTCGATGCGTGGATCTTGTTCTCCACAACTCAGGAAGAACACATCAAACTGTTTGTTGAAGGTCTTGGTGTCAGTCAGCATACCGGGCACCTCCTTCTCCAAGTCGAAGTTCGACGCACCAGAGATTCCGCCGAACATGCCTGTGGAGAACACACCCACGTTGGCAAAGACCTCAGGGTCACGAAGACCGATGTAGAACGACTGGCCACCACCCATCGAAAGTCCACACATCGCACGGCTCTTGCGATCTGTCTTCACACGATAGTTCTTCTCCACAAATGGAATGACGTTGTCAATCAACTCGCTGCGGAAGGTCTGCATACCCTGCCAACTGTAGCCGCCGCCCATGCCTCCGTTGCGTGACTGCACATTGCTGTTCGAGCTCACCACAATCATAGGTACAGCTTTGCCAGCCGCAATCAGATTTTCCATGATCTGAGCCGTCCTACCCTGCTCCATCCATCCGCGATGGTCTTCGCCTCCTCCGTGCTGAATATAGACAACGGGATAAGTCTGCTTGCCCTCGTTGTAGCCAGCAGGGGTATAGATCATCAGCGGACGCCACGATTCATCTACCTTACTATAATAATAGACTGTGCGAACTTCTCCATGAGGCACATCCTGCACCTCGAAGACGTCCATTCCCTGCTCTTTGATTTCGATGGCACTCGACCAGCGGCTGCATCCGAAGAATGTCTGGCTGGCAGGGTCGGCAGTAGAAACTCCATCGACAATCAGCGAATAGTAATGGAATCCGGGCACTTGCGGTTGGGTGGTCACAGTCCAGGCGCCCCCTTCTCCCTTGGTCATGTCGTACTTTGTGCCGCCCAGGTCTATCTGAACGAGCTGAGCCTGTGGAGCGTTCACACGGAACATCACGCTGTTGTCGGACAACACACGTGGATACCCACCTCTGTTGATGTTAGTCACTGGGGAGTATGAGCCTTCGGGGAAGGTCTCCCTACGAAATCCCTGCGCTGCAACTTGCAAGCAGTAAACGGCCGCAAGCATGACGGCCAGCATGGTTTTGGTAATTCTCATCATTCTATTAGGTTATTGATTCTATTCCACCACGTATGCCTTGACGATCCGAACTTCCTTCAGGGGAACTTCTTGGGCATTCGTCTTGATTTTCTGGATGGTCTCCACCACCTTCATACCTTCCACCACCTCGCCAAAGACGGTGTATTCGTTGTCGAGCCAAGGGGCACCGCCATGAATGCCATAAGTGCGACGCAAATCATTTGGATAAGTGATGGGCGGGTTTTCTGACACTTCCCATTTTGCCTCATCCAACAGCTTCTCCAGCAGATTGCTCACACCTTCGCGGTCACGAGCCTGACGAAGCGCCTCCAGCTTCTCCTTGTTCGCCAACTGCTTCTTCATGTAGAGAATCTCCGTATCACGCTGCGTCCTTGCCAGTTCATAGGCATCCATATCGGCATCCTGACAAGTCCTGCCCGTCACGATGTAGAACTGAAACTTATCGCTGGCTCGGTCAGGATTCTCTTCATCGCCATCCCTTGCAGCTGCCAAAGCGCCACGCTTGTTGAAGTGCTTGGGCCAGACGATCTCGGCAGGGATTCGCTCCGTGATGGTGTCGCCCGTTGGCGTCGTCTTCACGGCATATCCTTCAGGACGGGTCTTGGGGTCGCCCGTCTGAATCATGAAGTCACGAATCACACGATGGAACGTCACGCCTGTGTACATTCCGTCCTTGACGTTCTTCACGAAATTGTCCCGATGCCCGGGGGTGTCGTCATACAGCTTCACACGAATCTCTCCCGCTGTGGTTTCCAGCACGACCTCGGTCTCCTGGTTTCCATCCGTACACCCCATGCACACAAGGCAGCAGGTCCACAGCAACATGGCAAAAACCTTTTTCATTCTGTTATCTTCTATTGGTTATCTGCGGCAAAGGTACGGAAAACTTTTTGTTTTTGATGAAAAAAGGGTTCTTTTATTTTGTATTGTCTAAAATTTGCGCTACCTTTGCACTCGATTTACGGAATCGGGAAGTAGCGCAGTTGGTTAGCGTACGCGTCTGGGGGGCGCGTGGTCGCCAGTTCGAGTCTGGTCTTCCCGACCAAAAAAGCAGGAATGGCAAACGTCATTCCTGCTTTTTCTTATCAATTTATATCTTCATACGCTTCTCAATAAGCCTGTTCATGCACGCCCTTGACGGCACGTCCGCTGGGGTCGTTCATGTTCTTGAAGGCGGCATCCCATTCGAGGGCGATAGCCGTTGAGCATGCCACTGAAGCCTCTTGGTTCACACTCCGTGCAGCGGATGCGCTGGGGAAATGCTCATCAAAGATGCTTCGGTAGTAGTACTCTTCCTTGTTCAACGGCGGATTGATGGGGAAGCGTTCAGCAGCATGCGCCATCTGGTCGTCGGTGACGGCTTCAGACGTAATCTTCTTGAGGGTGTCGATCCATGAATAGCCCACGCCATCGCTGAACTGTTCCTTCTGACGCCATGCGATGCTCTCGGGCAACATGTCGGCAAAGCCCTCGCGCACCACACCTTTCTCAATCGTCTTTCCAGGACACATCTTCAACGCCGGATCAATGCGCATGGCAATGTCGAGAAATTCCTTGTCGAGAAAGGGGACACGTCCTTCGATGCCCCAAGCCATAAGCGACTTGTTCGCACGCAGACAATCGTAGAAGTGAAGTTTCCCCAGTTTTCTGACCGTTTCCTCATGGAACGCCCTCGCGTCTGGAGCCTTGTGGAAGTAGAGATAACCACCGAAGATTTCGTCGGCCCCCTCGCCCGAGAGCACCATCTTGATTCCCATCGAGCGGATGACACGAGCCAGCAGATACATCGGCGTAGAAGCACGGATGGTCGTCACATCGTAAGTCTCGATATGATAGATGACGTCGCGAATGGCATCCAAACCCTCCTGAATCGTATAGTTCACTTCATGGTGCACCGTACCAATGTGCTCCGCCACCTCACGTGCCTTGGCCAGATCGGGAGCCCCCTTCAAACCCACTGCGAAGGAATGCAGACGGGGCCACCACGCATCATGCTCGTCGTTCGTCTCGATACGCTTGGCGGCATAAAGTTTGGCGATGGCCGAGACCACCGACGAATCTAGACCGCCAGAGAGGAGCACACCGTATGGCACGTCCGACATAAGCTGACGCTTCACCGCCGCCATCAGACCCTCCTTCACCTGCTGCACAGCTTCACCACGGTTCGAGGTTGACCACTTCATCCCGTCGTACTTCATCCAGTCGCGCTGATACCAACGCTGAAAATTGAAGAATTGAAGAGTTGAAGAGTTGAAGTCTTTTTCAGTTTCCCCAACTTCAATTTTTTCATTCTTCAATTTTTCAATTCTACTTGTCACATAGCAACCGGGCAAGAAAGGCTCGTACTCGCACTGACCCTCTAGCGCTTTCAATTCGCTCGCCACATAGATGGTACCCTCCGCATCGTTCCCTATATATAAAGGTATGACGCCAATAGGATCACGCGCCACGAGAAAGCGATCGTTCGCCGAGTCGTAAAGCACGAACGAGAAGATGCCGTTCAGTTCGTCAAGCATCTTCTTGATCGTAGTCTTACCCTCCACCACCTCTTGATAGAGCGCCAGAATGACCTCGCAGTCCGAGCCAGTCTGGAACTCGTACTGCCCTGCAAATCGGCGACGGATGTCCTGATGATTGTAAATCTCACCGTTCACTGCCAGCACTACTTTACCGTCAGTCGAGTACAAGGGCTGACCGCCCGAAAGCGGGTCCACAATCGCCAGCCTTTCATGCGCTAGCACCACCCGTTCACTGCTGTAAACCCCGCTCCAGTCGGGACCGCGATGCCGAATCTTAGCCGACATTTTCAGCGCCTGCTCACGCTTACGGTGGGCATCGCCTTTCATTTTGAGTATTCCTACAAATCCGCACATGTCTTTTTGCGTTTATGTTTGTGAATTAATAATCAAATTGTTTTTGTTTTTAGAAAATCGGTTGCAAATTTACAAACTTTCGCAATAACTTGCAAACATTTTGATAATAAATATTTATTTTCACAAACATTTTGTTCACCTGGAGACATAAAATAGGAATTTTAGGTCGGCGAATTAACCATGTTTATAAAAAACTTTTTTCTTCGTTTAATCTAGCCGTTTACGGCAATGTTATCCTTCACCGTCTTCTGCAGTCGGCATCTCGACGAATCGGAATTCCTTCTCGTCGTTCAGGCGCGAAGTCAGTTCGGCAGCAGGTTCAAAGACCACAGTGATTTTGGCATCGGGCACAACGAGTTGTATACGAATGCCTAAACTCACACCTCTTACCTCACACTTTTAACATAAAAAAGGGGAGCCCGATCGGACTCCCCTTTTGCTTACATTATTTGAACCTCAGCGTATCGGGGTCTTGAAGATGCAAGTTGGTTCGAATTTCGAGGAAATCGTCTGTCTGATAGATGGTCTTCGTCTCGGCACTGTAGTAGCGGAAATGTGCCTTCTCATAACGTCGATCCATGTCGAAGGCTTTGACCAACCAGAGTTGCTTCAGACCGATGCCCTGAGTGATCTCACCCACGCCACAACATTTGTCACCCATGAACACTGCCAGCTCATCGCCAGGGGATGGTGTGAAGGGCAACGGTTTGTCATCAGGCAACACAAAATACCCCACAACCATCGGTCGCAACGTGAAGAGAACCACCTCATCATCGCCCACGGTGTCGTCGTTCACATCGAACCAGTCCATCCCTATAAATGTCTGGTTCGTTTGGGCATTGTAGTACTGCAGCTCCACATCATCATCATCGGTCTCGTAGGGGACATAAAGCATGAAACACTTCAATTGGTTTTCTAATTCGGGAATGTAATACGTGACTGGTGCGCACACTTCCCTTACCTCTCCATCGACGATGGCAGCCATGCGGTCGTCATCCGTCAGTTTGACGCCAAAGTCTTCCGATACGAACACGATGGCGGTCATGTTGTTCTCGTAGTCGAAGAAGTTCACTTCTTGCCAATCGGGCTTTCCCTGAATGTCGCCAGCAGGGGTAACAACCTCGAATGTCCACTTGGGGGCGTTCGCCACTCTTACGCCATGAAGTCCACCGGCATTGTTGGCGCTTCCGTTGTTATTGTTGTTATTGTCGTCGTCCGACGAACTGCACCCCCACAGCATAGCGAGGGTGGCAGTGATCATCATGATTGAAAATATTTTTTTCATTGTCTTCTAATTTTACTTTATCGCTACTCTTTGTCCATTGAAGATATACACACCAGGTGTGGTAGGTCGGCGTTCACCCACTCGGATGCCCGTGAGGGTGTACCAGATACCTGCCTCGTAGGCAGTTGCCTCGCTGAAGTCGATAATCTTCGGTACATCGGTCGTGCCTTGCAGCGTGTCTGCCTGATACATGATGCCTGCACGGGTGGCAGCACCCAGGTATTCGCCGTTACGCTCCAACGTGAAGGTCAGTTCCTTCTTTCCCTCGCCTCCGACGGAGAGGAAGAAGGTCTGTTCACCATCCACATCCGTCGCCTCGGCAATGCCGCAGAGGTCACCGTCCGCATATGCGTAGAGTCGGTCGCCCTCCTCTGCTGCGATGCCTTCAGTGCGTACAATCATGTTCATCGTCGTGCTGCGGGTGTTCGTCCACAGCGGCTCATCGTCTTCGACATCAATCTCACGGGCGTTCGAACTGGATACAGCCGATGTGCCTGCAAATGGATAGACGAACCTGACTACCTCTTCAGGGTGTTCAGCCGTCACCTGGTGGTAGAGCATATAACCCTTGCCCGGCTTCATGTACTGGAGGTTTCCTCTCCATCCGCCCACCGAAGCGGCGAAAGTGGCGAACTCGTCCTGACTCTTGATGATGTCGCCATCGCTGGCCTTATCCTTCAGGTCTTCGAGCGCCTCATTCACAGGCAGGTTGATCATTGGTGTGTAACCGATGTAGTTCCACTTCGGATGGAGCGTGATGGTGCGGTCAGCCTCTTCAATCAGCGCACGACCCTCCAGATTGATGGTCTGTGCCTTCTGGCTCTTGATGTAGTACATGCGGTCTGTTCTCAGCGCCTCTGTCACACCATTGCCGTTCCACACACCATGGCGATAGTTGTAATATGCTTGAGCCTCTGGGTCTTTCAGTTGGTCGCCATCCTGCCAAGTGCCATGCTTCAAGAACAGGTTCACGTCGCTCGCCTTCTGACTTGCCACGTTCAGCGACACCCATGTCCAAGTTGGCACAAGCTCCAACGACCTCACCATGTTCGAGTTGGCAGTCATCGCGATAGGATTATCGTAAGAAGCCACGATTGCATCTGGCATGTAGAAAATTCCAGCATCAGAAGCCACTCCATAGGTGATACCCGAAGCGGCATCCCACATACGGAAGAACACCTCGCTGTTTTTCCTCTCGCCATACACAGTCAGGTAGAAGAGAGCCTTGCCATTCTGGTCAATAGTCACATGGCCCTTACCGAGACACTTGTCATATTCATCGAAAGCAGCCAGAATGTTCTCCTTGTTGGTCACGACGGTGTCACCCATCTTCACTTGGGCAATCAACTGCATATTGCTCTGGGTATTCTTGTTGTATGCCCAGTTTGGAGCTGCACCTTTCTTTGTGATAGTCAGGAACAGCGGATTCGACAGTTCCTCGTCGTTCTTCAGATAGATGGCATCATGGTAAGTGCCGATGTTGATGTCCTTCGAGATGGTGATGTGCAGGGTGCGAACCTCCTCAGGATCGAGCGTACCCATTGTGCCCTCTTCCACGGTCATCCAGTCAGCCAAGCTCTCGATGGTGTAGGCTCTGAAGGCACCACCATGATTGTTGATATCAACCGTAAAGGTGTAGTCCCCTTCCTTCTCAGCATCGATTTCAATGATTTTCTGCGATTCAACCCAACGCACAGAGTTGCGGTCGATGAATGCCGACCATGTAACAGGCTGTGCCATCTCGTTGCCGTTCATGTCTTCGATGCCCATCGCTGTGATGTTCACGGTCGTACGGTCAATGTCCTTCGGCAGTTCCTTCAGTTCGATGATCATCTCATTATCCTTGGTCACAAAGTCGAAACGGAGGTCACGCACAGCGCCTTTAGCCTTGACAGAAGCACTTTCCGACATGGTCTTCATATCATCCGTCCAAACACTTCCATTGCTGAATGCTTCGTCAGAGGTTGCCACTATTTTCTGCAATTCAGTATCCCACTTGTTCGAGAAGTACTTCGTAGAGAATTCCACTTTCGTGCCACTGCCTGTGATCTGCTTCACATCCTCATTGAATGGAATGTATGCCAGCAATCCAGCCTCTTCACCATTATGGCTCTCGTTCATGCGCTGCTTCACCACATTGCCAGGCAGTGCCATATCCCAAAGGGTGATTTCGTCGACGTTACCCTGCATATAGCGGAAGGATTCGAGCGGCTCTTCATTCTTCCATACACTCAACTGACCCAAACAGAATGGTGTAGCACCATACAGTTTACCAAAGCCTGCCGCCTGAGCCTGTCCAGTCAGTTCACCATCCACGTATGCAGAAGCAATATTGGACGAACGATCCACCACAAACGTCAGCTGGTGCCATTCATTGTCAGCATAGCTCTTGTTCATCACGATGCTCGTGGTGTCGCAGCTGATGGTCAGTTTGTTCTTCTTCACACCGATGAAGAGTTTCTCGTTAGCATTCTCTTCGTCCTTTACACCATAGCCAGAAGCCATGATGGGGAAGTTCGACCGCTCTGCAGCCCTGAACCACATCGCCAGCGTGTAGCTCTTATCTGCTGAAGTCCGCTCAAACATATCACGCCTCAACTCATGTTCAGAGTATTTGCCTGTCAACACGAAGGAACCACCTTCAGGAGTCACCCACTCCGCTTGATTCACGGTCAGGTGATTATCCAGCGCTTTGTCCTCCAGTTGCTTGCCATAACCCTCATTCATCGGATAGTAAGCCACAAGGTCAACCTCGTTACCGTACATTGACTTGTTTGCAGTCTCTTCAATTTCATCAGCAGTCAAAGCTTTCGACCATACACGAGTCTCCATCAGATTTCCTGCAAAGAGTCTGCCGAAGCACATCTTACCATTACATAGGATACCAGAGATCCTGTTATCCACTCCCTTTTGGGTGAGCAGTTTGTTGTTTTGATAGATGTAGATCTTTCTTTCATCTTTGTCATACACCACCACGATACGCTGGAAATTAGAATACATATTTTCCAACTTCGCCGAAATCTGCTGTGTCATCAAGTTACTCTGCTTGACATACACCACCAAATACGGCTCATCTTTGACGTGTTTCAATCCGATGGCAAAACCTTTCGTACTGCTATTTTCATAAGTATGTTCTAACAGATAGCAATCCATCTTCTTATTTGGATCAATTTTCACCATCATATCAATCGTGAAGTCGTCATCTGAGATACTGTATTCCCTCTCTGTTTCCAGATAAGAATGAGTATCACCTTCCAAATAGAGATAAGTCGTTGTGCCAATCACACTGTTGTTCGGCATACCAGTCACCTTGAAGTTGTTGGTTGACAAGAGGCGGTTGGCATTGATATCCTCGCTGAACACCAGCTTCAGGTCGTCACCCACACCCAGAATGCCGTTGGCAGGAAGTGGAGAGCCGAATATCTGTGGACGACGCGTGTCCTTAATACCTGAGAAGACAGGCGAAGCGTTGGTCACAAAGTCGTTGCCCAAACGGCTGTAGGTTACAGCTCTCAGGTCATACTTCAGTTCCACAGGATCGCTGTCGCCATAGAAAGCGTGGGTCAGTTTACCACCCGTCAGCATTGACTTCGTACCGACGCCCTTCTGGTAAAGGCTATCCTCATTGTAGTAGCTGCACAAGTTCGTCCAGCGAGATTCAGGCTCAGAACTCTGCTTGTATTGCAGTTCCACATGGTCGAAGTTGCGGAAATTCACATCATAGCCACCAATGGTCACTGGCATGTAATATCTGCCTCGATCGTCTTGTGCAGAGTTGGTGTTCAGCACCCACTTGTCTTGTGGAGTGATAACAGCAATAGGACTTGCTGAAGGCACATAGTGAACGGACAGGCTCACGGTGTCTGCCACAGATGGGTCACACTGTGAACGGAGGGCGAGACGGATGTTCTCATAGTCATCCACCAGACCCTGACCCATTTCCAATACTTTCACCATACCTGTACCAAATGGCACCACAAGTGAACGTCCATTGCCAAGCGGCGCACCATCCATCATCAAAGATGCACCCGTCTGATTCGTGTTATCCAGCAGCACGAGGTCGAACGACCCCTCCTGACGCACCGAACCCTCATTGCTCAGCACAAGGTTGAACTTAGCCTTCTCGCCATAAGGTACGCCACTCACAACATGTTTCTCCACCGTGATGCGAGGCTTCTCCACATAGGCTGTGGCAGCAGAAAGTTGTGTGCCAGGTGCATACATCTTTGTCACCTCCTCACCTTCGTATGGACACTTCGTTGCACCACCGATAGTACGGAAAATATAGTTGCCTTGTGAAAGTTTCCGCTCTTCGTTTGTGAAACCAGCTAAATTAACACCCGCAGCAACCGTCGATATGTCATGATACACGTCAATGCTCAAATGGCTGTCACCATCTGTTTCCAACTGATAACCACGGTAGGTCTTCGTGTTGGTAGAGGAACTATTGTTCGACTCGTAAACAGGATCAAACTGAGGCTCGATTGTCAACTTAATTCTTGAGCCACCCGTCTTGATGGAGATATCAGTGCCAGTCGAAGCCTGGTTCAACAAACCCTTCACCTTGTCCATATGCTTCAACTCATCGCCAGTGATTGTCTTAGTATGTTGTTCCAATGCATTAGTGCCAGCATCTCGCGTATTCCAACTTACCGTAATCTCTTTCTCTCTCTCTTTGAATTTAGTATCCGTACTCAGTTTTTCACTGAGACGATCCGAGCCGATGGAAAGTCCGCCCTTGACGACTTTGTTTACGTATTGCTGGAATTGTTGGGTACTCAAATTGGCAAAATCAAACCCCAAGAATGGTATTGAATAATCCGATTCGTCGCTTGAGTCGAAAGTCTCGTTGTGACTGATCATCGTACCGCCAGATATGCTGTGGTTTTCCAAGTAGAAGTCAGCTTTATTATCCACTTTGTATGGAGTGCCTGGATTATAGTCCATGTCGCTACGCTTGCCTGCAAGTTTGTCAATGGCAGCAAAAGCCTGCACTTTCTCCCACTCGTTCCGTGCAATCACATATTCCCACTGGGCAATCTTGCGGTTGAGGATGCGCACGGAGTCTGTTGTCGACACCTCTTCTGCCAACTGCTTCTCCAACTTGAGCACCTTGACATACTCAGGCGTGATGACTTCGTAGTTCAGTCGGTCACGCAGTTCATCATAGCGATCGATGGAGATATACTCTAATGAGTCATCGAGATTGTCCTGTCCATAGCGGGGGTCATCCTCGTCGCGCAATGAGAAAATCACGTTGTTCAGGGTGGAGTTCGCCTTTGCCTGAGCTTGGGCACGCGTACCTTTATATATATAGGAATTACGCATCGACCTCAGCTTAGGAAGGAGTGTCTCCAAGATATATTTCTGTGAATAAGTGAAGTTCGACTTAATCTTCGGACCCACATTATAATTATAGTCACTAATGAGATAGTACGGGATGCCTGCATCATTCTTGCCCTCAGCAATCAGATGGCAGGTACCATCTTCCTCACTAAACAGGTTCGCCTCCTTTAGATAGAGGTAAGTGGCCTCGTTCACAGCACGCACATTTCGCACCGCAGTGGCAGCTGCCACCAACTCATAACCACAATACACATCCGCATCGGCTCCCACATAAGCGGGGTCGTTACTGGTCTGAACACGCTCGTTCAGCTGGAAATTCACACTACCCTTATGCGTATATTCAAAGCCCAACAACGGAATGGTCTTAGGTCCAAGAGTCCATTCAGTTTCTGCCGAGGTCTGAGTACCTGTCCATGTACCACCACCTTGACCAGCGAATGCACCCGTCATGATGTCAGTGCCGCTGCTCTTCGTCAGCCCCAGTTTCAAGGAGATGTTTATGCCAATGGCAAAGTTGAACTCACTGTGGTAGGCAGTCTCTGCATCCACCCACGAATAACTCTTGCTGCCTGGAGGGTCGCGCAACACATCCACCACCTCTAGAACGCCATCAGCACTCAACACATCATCGGCGACTTTCTGGTAACCCATCACAAATGCCTTCAGGTTCTGACCATCGATGAACTGGCCATCATGCTCAAGGGTCACGTCCAAGTGGCGCAGAGCATTCGTGCCTTGCACATCATAAACCGTGTTCTGCACATCTACCGTGAAATCGACTGAGCCAGTATGCCCGCTGAGTACACGAAGGGTGTCATTCTGCACTGCGGCAAAGTCATCATAGATTCTCACACGTCCACCTCTCAGCGGCACACTGTCACATGCACCACTCCTATCACCATTATAATAGTAATTCTCGGTAGCCTTCACGCGGAAATTATGTTTACCTGTACGCAATACTGGATAGCCAAAGGTATAAGTCTTCGTACGCTCATCGTAGAGAGGTACAGTGATGGCATTACCTGCCGCAGACGTTTCCACATAAGAAGCATCGCCCACATAAGGCAATTCGGTTCCGCCGTCAACATCCAATTCAACAATTATGACTGAAGGTTCAATGCGATAAATGCGGTTGTAGGTAGCTTGGTAGCTCACCGTCTTACCCTCGTTGGTGAATGTCTTCGTTGACAGGCTGTCAGTCAAGTCAAGCACTTCGCTCACCTTACCCTTTTGGAAGAGGGATGGATAACCATTGGCAGACACTTCCACCACCTTGTAGCGGACTGGCAATAGATCGGCCTGGTATTCACCCGTCTCTGCATTCGGGCTGATGATGACGCGATGACGTTCGGTCTGAACAGTGCAAGTCTCCTTGCCTGCTGACGCATCAAACGTAAGGGTGTCATTCACCACCGTCAGGGCATCGTTCCGCTGATCTTTCACAAGCCATGAACGCTGGTTGCCCTCCAATTCGAGCACGATGCGCAGGTCGTCACCAAGATTGCTCTTCGAAAGTCCGAAGCCCAAAGTCTTATCACCTTGGTCAAGACCACCCACCACGCGTCCGATGGTATGCACCTTCGTCTGATCCCAGAAGAACACATTCGTCTGGTTGCTGTTGATGGGGCGAGCCTTGCCGTTGTTGTCGGCATAGAGACCATTAAACATAAAGGTGTGTCCCTCCTTCTGTACCGTCAGCTGCTTCGAATTCTTGCGAACCTTGAAGTTGAAGTGACCGTCATTGTCGGAGATGACAATATTGCCGCTCTTGTCCACGATATCCTCTCCATCAATCTTGAACGAAGCGCCATACACCGGCACAGTGGTGTTCTCATAATAGACATAACCATCCACGTCGAAAGCATCGTCACTGATGAAGTCCTTGTTATAGAACTCCGTCTGCTTCTTGTTCAGATAGATAGGATACTGGGTGGGGCTAAGGTCTGGATAGAGGGTTGTCTTAGGCCGCACGATGTATGGGTCGTCGCTGTATTTTACCTTGGGGAAGATGTAAGCACCAGTAATAGAGGTCTTCACGGTTTCCACCAGCACTTCCTGCCCGTTCTTCTCCTGCAACAACTGCACCTCCACGTCAGCCAATCCCGTACCATCCTTGAAAGTGAGGAAGCCGGCAATCTTACCTGTGGCACGACGACGACCGGTCGCGTCGTCAGGCATCAACGTTTTCATTCCGTCCCTACACTCATAAGAAATCCGCAGGCGGTATTTCACATCCACACCAGCTTCCACATCATAATCATCATAGTAGCGCAATTTTGAGTCGAAATCCACTTCCTCCCAATTGCCACCTGCCGTTTGCTTCAACAATTTCATACCGTCGATACGCTGCATATCGAGTTTCCACTGCACATGGATGTGGTTATCGAATTCATCATACGAAGCCGCGAAGTTGCCCACCTTGGAATCATCCGTCACAGGCTCCACCCAAGCCTTCTTTCCATTCTTCTCGAAAGGTTTCTCCTGCCGCTTCATCACGCCTGCAGGGTCGTTTGGATAAATTACCAATGAATAGGAATATTGAGTACAAGATACAAAGTCATCATCAATATATTCAGACAACCCATTCGTGTTCTTGTAAGTGAATTCATCAGAGATATCAAGCTCCGTTTCATTCTCCACCTCCTCGCCATTTCTGTAATATGAGGTAGTACGGAGGATTCTGAGTTTCCATCCATCTGGCAAGAAGCTCTGAGTGCCATCGTTTTCTGAACCAATCGGGAACCAAGTCAGTTTCACTTTCCCGTCCACCACATCTATGCTACGAGGCTCGAAACGTCCTCCCGAAATCTTGTCACGCTTGTTAGGCATCTCGCTGGTGCAGATAAAGCCATCCTGAGTTCCCACAGTGGCACGAGAAATGCGGTAACGCACACTATTGTACTCCTCTGTACCATAGCAACCAACGGTGTTGTCTATATATTCATAATCGCTCTTACCATCCTCCATCACCACCTGATCCAACACCTTCCACGTATCAACAGAGTCAGCCTTGCTGGTATCATAGAGTTGCCGTTCCACAATAAAGACATCGGTAGGTAAGGCATCCTTCTGGTCAGCATTGGGCACCGTCCATTTCAGCACTGTCGATCCATTCTCACCCCATGAAGACTGAAGGTTAAAATCCTTCGGATTGTGAAACGCGTCAAGCGAAGCCTCCTTGGGCGTGAGATCGATGTAATGGTAAGCATTATATGGTGTCTGCGCACTCACAATCACTTTACGAGCGTGGTCAACAGCAGGAATCAGGAGCGAAAGTCCATCATCAGAAGTCTTACATTCATTGGTGATGTCCTTATTGACTGAACCATCCCCTGTTTGTTCCATGACTGACTTCAAACGGAGTTTCTCTCCCGTTGTGTTCGACACAATCATATTATAGTATCCAATGTTATCGCCTGTTGGCATGAAAATTGGGTCGCTAACATAGACGTCTGGCTTTGCTGTCAGTATCTGAGGACTGCCCCCAAGTTCACGGTCATCCAGATTATCACCCCATGCCACCGAACCTCTGATGTAAAAATGCGCCGCCTGCCCAGCAAACTCTGTGGGATAAAACCAGTCAAACTCTGCCAGACATTGAACGCCGCTGCCTTTAGGCTTCTTCACATTGTAAACTTGACCTGCTGCACCACTCGGGATGATATTTCCTTGAAACGTCATACCATCACGCGTCGACGTAGACACATAAAGGTCATTGGTCAGCACCACGATGCCGCAATCCTTTCCCTCATTCTCCGCAGGAGATGCAGCACGAATATAGACCTTGGAATAGTCAGAACTCGAACTCTCATTGTTGCCGTTGTTGTAAAGCGCAACGATGTTACGTCGTTTGTCACCCACTTTCATGTAGACCCACGCACCATCTGGAAAAGCGCTGGTCTTCTCTATGTAGCCATTCTTTGTTTCCACATCCAGATGCATCACCTTGATGTGTAAACATCCTGGTCCATTGGGAGTAACCAAAAAGCACATGGAAGTATATTTCGCTTGGAAATAGTCCTCCGCCTTCATGCTTTGCGGCATAGCCAGCATCACCACAGCCAGCCACAGCCAAAGTAAATGTCTCATTTTTTTCATATTGATCTGTTTTAGATTTGTTTCAGTGAGTTGAATATCGGAAAATCAATCAGCTTCATTAGGGTCTTCACCATCATCCATGGATGCCTGCCCAAACTGAAGGGTGGTCTTTTCAGAAGAACCACATATCATTGACAGCATCTCCACTTTCCGAATCTCCGTGATTTCCGGCTTTAAATAGTCTTTCTTATTCATAGTCGTGCTTATCATTGAATCATTACTTTCTTTCCGTTATAAATATACACACCCTTCTCAGAAGGCACTCCGTCCAACTTTATGCCATCCAGTGTGTACCAGCCTCCACCTTCAAATTGCTCATCGAATATGGATTGGATGTCCGTTGGAACGTCCTTCTCAAAACTGAAGTCAAATCCCATGCTACGACTTGCAGTGAAGGGTACTTTCAGATAGGCTTTGTTTCGTGCCAGAGTACCTGAAGTGGCAGGTACAAAAGCCCCATTCTTCAGAATATATTCTGTACCATCGCCCTCAAAGGTAACAGGACTGACATGAGAGCCCTTAAGATAATTTCCAGAATAGTCGGCAAGTCCTGTGTCAGAAGTGTGTGACAAAATGATGTCCTCACCTTCTTCAGATTCTGTTTCATAAAAGACAAGAGCACCACATCCCTCATTAAGGGTATTGACCCGACTAAGTGTGACTATACCGCTCGTTTTGTCTGCATCTGTCACAATATAAGCCTTGATGCCTTTAAGGTCGGTATAATTGCCGTTGGGTACAATAGAAAACCATTTCTTGTCTTTTGTGAAATGGAAAGATATGTCTTGGTTCTTACAAAATGAGTTGAGCTGGGGATAAGAACCAGACTGAATGACCCATATCGGATTATACAATGTCCCTGTTTTACTGTAACTATCCTCCCCTGCATTGAGAATACCGTTCCAAAAGGAGGAGTTATCACCTGAAATGCTTTTCATCTGATCAGTAGTGGCACCTGTGACAGTTTGCACAGAAGGAGACTCGCCCCCATACTGTGATCCTATAATCACATCTGAACCAGTAAAGCCAGCTACAAAGACATCATCTTGGCTATCATCATCTTGGTTATAATAACAATAGCTCAGGTTTTTAGTATCACCATTCCATTTACCAACAATTAGACCAAAATAAGAATTAAGATGGTCTGTATTATTATTAACATCAACATTAGGGACCGTAATCTGTGTGTTTATTACATAACAGCGCAGAAGGGTGCCGCCCTCCACACATCCCACCAATCCACCAGCACAAACACCTTCATATCCCTCTGGCTCTGTTTCTGGGGGCGTCGCATTTGCAGTAACATCTCCCCGATGCCAACAGTTTTTTATGATTCCTTGAGAATAGCCACAAAGACCACCCACGTATGCATTACCAGTCACTGCGACATCACTGTAACAACTGCTAATTTCACCACCTGCGAGGTAGCCACAGATGCCGCCCACATTATTGCCGCCTGAGATAGTTTTGTTGGCCTCACCCACTACACCGACATCATGAACACTACCGCCTTCAATATAACCAAACAGACCTGCATAGTCATTTGTGCCGTCAACATATAGATTGCTAATCACATGCCCCCATCCTTCAAAATCTCCTTTGAACGGATGGCCAGCACTACCAATGGGCTGCCATTCACCTGACAGTTCAATATCCTTTGTCAGATATACATACGGATTTAGATAGCTATTTCCATTATTTACGGCATCTGCAAAGTTACGCAAATCCTCCTCAGAACTAATATACGTCTGAGCGCACAATTTTCCCCCTCCAACACATAGCCAGAGGGCACATAAAAGTATAATTGTCTTTGTTTTTATCATGATTTATTGTTTTGTATCTGTTTGCTTTAGTGAGTTCAATACGTTAAAGATTGTTATCCTTTTCGAGACAAAGGTACAATTAAGTGCACATATCAACAAAAAAAACCTGATTTTATTAAAAAAAATCAGCAAATATTTATGCCATTTTGAACTATTTGCCATTCTTATCAACTATCTGGGGTTATCACTACGCATGCAGATACGACAAAGATGGGAAAGATGAGAAAGAAAAAACCATAAAAACTATGTAATCTGTGTGAGATTAACTTCTCTTGATATCAAACGTTACCTTTGGATTTGCCCTGAGGCACACGACAAAATGCCCTAAGGCGAACGACCATTTGCCTAAAGGCACATGATAGTGCGCCCTAAGGCATCTTCCCGATTATGCTAAGTCAAACTCCCTTTTGTGTTAGGTGGATGCCCCAACCTTGTTAATGACGAAGAGTTTCCTTACGACAAACGATGGGTTTCCTTAC